>Ga0105356_10002223_pt1 | contig 19388 bp, 12 predicted proteins | sample GOMGulsemesocosm_3_FD_83502 | JGI IMG/M metagenome (GOLD analysis project Ga0105356, IMG submission 83502) | Methane-oxidizing microbial communities from mesocosms in the Gulf of Mexico - GOM9D Gulf of Mexico | ecosystem: Environmental > Aquatic > Marine > Cold seeps | place: Gulf of Mexico... | reverse complement strand
CTTTTGGCTTTTAAGTATTTTAATTATGAATAGAACAAAATTTAGGTATACATGAAAATATTACATAAGTCAGATTGGCATCTTGGCCAGCATTTTATTGGAAAAAGTCGTGCTGGTGAACACCAAGCATTTATTAATTGGATTTTAATTCAGATCGTTGAACAACAAATTGATGCAGTGATCATTGCTGGCGATGTATTTGATACTGGCGCTCCACCAAGTTATGCCCGTGAAATTTATAATCGTTTTGTTGTTGAAGTGAATAAATTAGGCTGCCAACTTATAGTCTTGGGTGGTAATCATGATTCTGTATCTACCTTAAACGAATCAAAAGATTTATTAGCTTATTTAAATACCCAAGTAATCGCAAATGTTACTAGTGATTTAAGCGAACAAATTATCATTTTGAATCATAGTTTTGGTGAGAGTAAAGGCAAACCTGGCGCAGTATTGTGTGCAATTCCTTTTATTCGTCCTAAAGATGTTATGACAAGTCGCGCTGGTGAAACAGGGCAAGAAAAGCAACAAGCTTTAGGTCAAGCGATTAAAGACCATTATGCTAATTTATATCAATTAGCTGATGATAAACGTAAAGAATTAGACTGTGAAATACCAATCGTGGCTACAGGGCATTTAACAGCTTTAGGTGTTAAAACGTCAGATTCTGTTCGTGATATTTATATTGGTAGTTTAGAAGCGTTTTCAGCTTCAGAATTTCCGCCAGCCGATTATATCGCTTTAGGTCATATTCACCGTCCGCAAGTTGTCGCTAAATCAGAACATATTCGTTATAGCGGCTCACCAATCCCATTAAGTTTTGATGAATTAAGCACTGAAAAACAAGTGCTTATTGCTGAGTTTAATGAAGGAACATTAAAAACAGTTTCGCCTTTAAAAGTGCCTTTATTTCAGCCTATGCAATCAATTAAGGGGGATTTAGAAAGTATTGAAACGCAGTTGAATGCACTTGAAAATGATGCCGATGCACTGCCAACTTGGTTACATATTGAAGTTCAAACACAAGATTATTTAAATGACCTACAACAACGCATCGCAACTTTAGTTGAAGACTTAAATGTTGAGGTTTTACAACTTCGCAGAGCACGTACTAATCGTCAAGTCTCGATTGAAAAGCAACAAAAGCAAGTATTGGCAGAGCTAACACCATTAGATGTATTTGAGCAACGCTTGGCACAAGAGTCATTTGAAACAGAGCAAGAACAACAAAGACGGACACGTATTATTACTACTTTTCAAAATATCGTTGAAGATGTTAAGGAGGCTAAATAATGAAAATTTTAAGTCTTAGATTCCAAAACATTAATTCACTTAAAGGTGAATGGAAAATCGATTTTAGCCAAGCGCCTTTTAACGATAACGGTTTGTTTGCAATTACAGGTGCAACAGGTGCGGGCAAAACCACAATATTAGACGCAATTTGTTTAGCGCTTTATCACAGAACACCACGACTAAGTAACATATCAAAAACTACCAATGAGTTAATGACACGTGATACCGTTGAATGTATGGCTGAAGTTGAATTTGAAGTTAAAGGCATTGCTTATCGTGCTTTTTGGAGTCAAAAGCGCTCACGCGGTAAAATTGATGGGAATTTACAAGAAGCTAAAGTTGAACTGGTTAAATTAGAAGATAACGGTGAAGATAGTATTTTAGCGTCACAAGTTAAAACGAAAGTGCAATTAACTGAAGAGATCAGTGGTCTTGATTTTGCCCGTTTTACGAAATCTATGATGTTATCGCAAGGTCAATTTGCGGCCTTTTTAAATGCAGAGCCAAATGAACGAGCTGAATTATTAGAGCAATTAACAGGTACTGAAATATTTAGTTTGATCTCTGAAAAAGTACATCAAGATTTCAGTGTACTTAAAAATGCGTTAGCGCGTTTAAAAGACAAACAGCAAGATGTTGAAGTGTTATCTGAAGACGAATTAGACCTGTTAAAACAGCAACAAACAGATAACCAAACCAGTTTAGAAGACAATCAAAAAAATAAAACAATCTTAATTGATCAACAAGCCTGGTTAAAAAAGCGTGATGACGCGAAAAATAACTTAATACAATCGGATAATAATTTAATATCTGCACAAAAAAATACTGATGAGCAACAAGATAACTTTGAATTATTAGCTAAGTGTGAACCTGCGGAAAAACTTAGAGCACAATTTGCTTTATTAAATAAAGCTAAGCAACAACTAACCACAATAGCGCATAAACAAGGTGTTTTAAAAGTAGAACAACAAGTGTCTGAAAAAGCATCAACGCAATTGTCTCAAACACTCACTTCTACAAATAGTGAGCTTGAAACACTTACAAAATCTCATGCTGAGTTAAATACGCTTTTAAATGAAAAAGTAGTGCCTTTAGATGCTAAGTGTAAACAACTCGCAGATGATTTAGCCAAAAAGCAACAGCAAATTGAGACATTAAAAGCAACCGAACACACTCAAGCCAATGAGCAAAAAACACATTTTGAAACTCAGAAAAAAATGCAAGCTGAACATACTCAATTTACTGAGTATTTAACCTCTAATAAGCAAGATGAAAATCTAGCTGAGCAACTGCCTGTTTGGCAAGTAAAGTTTGATGGTTTAATTAAGTTAAATAGTCAAAAAATAGCGCTAGATAAAAACCTTGTAACATCACAAAAAAGCGTGACTGCACAACAAGCTGAACTTGAAAAAACTCAAGAAACAATCAAACAAAGTGAACTAAGTGCAAAGTCAAAGCAAGAAGAGCTAAATACACAAAAACAAAATTTTGCTACTTTACTTAATGGTGATGAATTAACAAATCTAAAACAGCAGTTGTTATTATTAAACCAGCAGCAAGATCAGCGTTCTACACTAAGCTTTAATAGTGAACAGTGGCAAAAATCACAAAACGAATATCATCAATTAACGCAACAGCATCAAGTTTTACAACAAAATACAGCCCATTTTGAGCAACAAGTTCAACAATTAAGAGCTGATTATCGTCCTAAGCTTCAGATGCAAAAAGATTTGCAAAAACTACTAGAGCAAGAGCGTAAAATAACTGACTTAACGCAAGCCCGTGCACAATTGCAATCTGGTGATGCTTGTCCGTTATGTGGCTCTTATGAACACCCTTCAATTGAGAGTTATCAATCAGTTAATGTATCTGATACTGAACAAAGGCTTAATGTTGTTACAACTGAGTTAGATGCCATCAAAGTAAATGGTGAAAACTTAAAGACACAGCAAGCAGTGGCTAATGAGCAATTGGCTACAATCACTAATCAACAGCTAGAGTTATCAAATACAGGGCAAGCGTTAACGGCGCAGTGGCAAAGTATTTGTAATGAGTTACAGCTGCAAATTACGATAGATAATGTCGTGATTTTTAATGACTACATTAACCAATGTTCTGAGCAAAAAAGTTATTTAGAACAACATGTCAAACAAATAGAACAACAAGAAGTCACCCTTCGAGAATTACAAACGCTTGTTGATGCCTCTGTAAATGAGCAAACTAAAAATGCGCATCAAATAGAATTAGCACAACAACAAATTTCAGCATTACAACAACAAGTTAAAGCCACTGAGTTAGAGCTTAAAAATATTGATGAACAATACAATACAGATGAAAGTGAATTAAAATATACATTTGAAAGCTTATCTCTGACTTTACCTGATCTTGAAAATGCAAGTGAGTGGTTTGAGAATAAACAGCAAGACGCTTCGAAATATACACAAGCCAAGGAGCAAGTAAGTGCATTACAAGAGCAGTTAAGTGGCGTAAAAGTTACCAATGAAAATTTAGAAAAACAAATTGGCCAAACTCAAGCACAACTCAAACAAGAAACTGATACTTTAAATGAATTAAAACATTCTCTTGAGCAAGAACAAAAAATACGTTTTGAGTTATTTGAAGATAAAGATGTATCTGAGCAAAGAGTTTTAAGTGAAAAGTCCTTAACAAATACTCAAGAAAATCAAAAACAAATTCAAAATCATGCACAAAATTCAGCGCAACAATTAACAAAACTAAACGGCCAGTTAGATGAGTTGAATACGCAATTTGAAGCAGCAAATACGGAACAAACTCAGCAAACTGATAATTGGTTGCAACAATTGGTTGATAGCCCATTTACAGAGCAGTCAGAGTTTGAATCAGCATTACTTGATGAAGATAAACGCGCTGAGTTACTCAAGTTAAAACAAACTTTACAAACGTCACTTGATGGCGCAAAAGCGGTGCAACTTGAGGCCAAAAAACAATTAGACAGTGTGACAAATCAAGATGAAAGAAAACAAGCTGCGGATTTAAACTTATTAGCAGTGACGGAGCAATTAGCAAAACTTGAATCTGATATATTAGTATTAAGTGAAAATATCGCCAATGCTAAGTTTAAACTGGCAGAAAATGACAAGAAGCAAACAAGTCAGACAGTGTTACTTGAACAAATCGCACAAAGCCAAATTGAATATGATGATATGGCGTATTTACATAGCTTAATAGGCTCACAAAAAGGCGCTAAGTTTAATAAGTTTGCTCAAGGCTTAACGCTTGATCATTTAGTGTATTTAGCCAATAAACAATTAGATAGATTACATGGCCGTTATTTATTACAACGTAAACAAACAGAAGCATTAGAACTACAAGTGATAGACACTTGGCAGGGCGATACGGTACGTGATACTAAAACCTTATCGGGCGGAGAAAGCTTTTTAGTCAGCCTTGCCTTGGCATTGGCTTTATCTGATTTAGTGAGCCATAAAACAAGTATTGATTCGCTATTTTTAGATGAAGGTTTTGGTACATTAGATAATGAAACTTTAGATATCGCACTTAATGCATTAGATAGCTTAAATGCCAGTGGTAAAATGATTGGCGTGATAAGCCACATTGAAGCAATGAAAGATCGTATACCAGTTCAGATTTTGGTTAAAAAAATGAATGGTTTGGGCGTGAGTCAATTGGAAGATAAATATAAATTTATCAAGGAGTAATATTTCGGATATGGCGCAACAAACTCAATATTTAATAACTCTAGTACTTAGGTTTTAACTAATAAATGACTTTAAGTGAATTAACACTGAACACCTTACAAGAAGTGTTTGGTAAGCAAATTAAAATAGTTGATGTTGCGCTTATTCAATCATTATGGAGTGATTTTGGTCAACTATTACGAATAAAGTTATCAGACGCTTCAATTGAAAGTGTAATTGTAAAATATATTAAAGTGCCGAACGATATAAGCCATCCAAAAGGGTGGCATTCTGATCTGTCGACACAAAGGAAATTGAAATCTTATCAAGTTGAAAGTGCGTGGTATCAAGATTATTCAAAGTTGTGTGAAGCAAATGTAGCAAAATCCTATGCTACGAACACTTTTAATAATGAAACTGTGATTGTATTAGAGGACTTAGCATGTTCAGATTATGTGCCACTAAATAGTGATTCGATTGACCACCAAGTAAAACAAAGTCTAAATTGGTTAGCACAATTTCATGCTCAATATTTACAAGTTACACCTCAAAAACTCTGGCAAACAGGAAGTTATTGGCATTTAGCAACTAGGCCTGATGAACTCGCTGCGATGACGGATGTGAACTTAAAAGCTCAAGCTCATAATATTAATATTCTATTAAATCGGTGTGAGTATCAAACCATAATTCATGGTGATGCAAAACTTGCTAATTTTTTATTTAAAGATGAAGGCGCTGCCGCTGTCGATTTTCAATATGTTGGTGGTGGAGTAGGTATTAAAGACGTAATGTTATTGCTTAGTAGCATGCCTCAAAATTTAATGATTAATGAGCAAAGTTATCTAGATTATTACTTCTCTCGGTTAACGTACTTTTTATCTGTTTATCATGAAAATATTGATGTTTTAGATGTATGCAAACAATGGCAAAGTTTATATAAATTTGCTTGGGCTGATTTTGTTCGATTTTTAAAAGGTTGGTCGCCTAATCATTGTAAATTGAATCAGCATAGCTTAGGGATGACTGAACAAGTGCTTATAGAACTAGAAAACATTGTAAAGTGAGAGCGTGTATTTATTAAAATATATAACTACTTTTCACAATTTAAAATCGTTACAGCAGTGGCTTGCTTTCTAAAAAGTCCAAATAATTTTATCTGTGATTTTGAAGCCGAGATGCTTAATAATTTTCCTTTTTGATTAAACGAGACCGCAATTGCATCTGAGTTTTTATATACGGAGAGGATATGATGTTGCGCGTCCCATTCATGGGATATGAAATTGAGTTTAGTGACTTTACTTATTTGTTTTTCTGTTGAATTACATGATATCTTGGCTACAAAAGCGTCTAGGTTTTGCCAATTAGAATAGCAACCACTGCTTATTACAGTTGTAATAATTATTAAAGCTTTCAATAAAAAACTCATATTCACACCAACTTATTTGTCAAAAATATTATAATTTTAGATTAGAAGTCTGCTGTATGCAGATATAACACTACTTTAATTAAATAGAAAGTGCTTTAAATTGAAAATTGATTCTTTGCTATACTGGATATTACAGCTGTCAAAATTATCTATAACTTCTTAGGAAGAGTCTCTATAAGTGGTTATATCATAAAACTATGCATTCGATTAAAAAAAATAAACTTATTCTAATTCTGTTCTTTTTCTTTATTTTTTCAATGTATTTAAAAGCTGAAGTAATGCCAGCCTCTGTATCTCATTTTTGTAGCTCCTGGGTTGAGTGGAACCTGTTTAAATCTGACTTTATTAGCCAAGAAGGTCGGGTTATTGATTGGCAATCTGAAAAGAGTATTACTACATCAGAAGGGCAATCATATGCATTATTTTTCTCTTTAGTTGCTAATGATAAACTGATGTTTAAAAAACTACTTAGTTGGAGCCAGAATAATTTAGCTTCAGGTGATTTAGGTCATAATTTACCCGCTTGGTTATGGGGTAAGAAGCGAGATAATAGCTATGGCATCATCGATAAAAATTCTGCATCTGATGCAGATTTATGGTTTGCATATACATTATTAGAAGCTGGAAGCATTTGGAAAAATGAAGACTATATTCAACTAGGAACCGGATTACTTCAACTTATTCTAGAAAAGGAAACACAGCATTTACCTGGTTTAGGGCTCTCTTTATTACCTGCACCCTATGGGTTTGAATTAAATGAAAAATTATGGCGTTTGAACCCGAGTTATTTACCGCTTTTTATTTTAAAACGATTTTCCAAAGAGCCTGGATATTTATCCTGGAAGAACATCTATAAAACATCAGCTAAAACAATATTGCAAACCTCATTAAAAGGTGTTTCTCCTAATTGGGTTCTCTACTCTAAAAAAAATAAATTTCATTACACTGATGAGCATAATGATATTGGGAGTTATGACTCTGTTAGAGTGTATTTATGGGCAGGCATGATGGCTAATAAGTCTGAATATAAAAAGCAATTAATAAAACAACTTAGTCCTATGGTGCGTCACTTTAATCAATTTAAATATATGCCTTTAAATACTTTCTCGGTTTCGGGTCGCTATAAAAGTCGAGGGCCTTTAGGCTTTTCAATTGCTTTACTACCTGTACTCGAAAAGAGTGAAAATTTCAAAATTTTAAACATTAAAAATAAAAAGAAAGAACTTCAAGATAAAAGCATTGGAAAGCCAAATTATTATTTGAATGTTTTAGCTCTTTTTAGCTTTGGATTTTTAGATGAAAAGTTTAAATTTAATCGAGATGGGTACTTGGAAACCCTTTGGCAAAATTTAAAGTGCTCGTAAAATAAATTTAAAGTGCTCGTAATATAAAGAAATTTAAAAATTTGCTAGTTATCTATTTTACAACTATTTTTAAAGGCAGACTCTTTAAAGGAGGTGTCTTGCATGGCAGCGTTGGAACCAGATATACCACTATCGGCTGAACAACTCTTAGCGGAAAGAAAACGCTTAGAGACCATGTTTAAAGACAGGTTTACAAAATTCATTACAGTGATGTTTACTGACTTAGTTGACTCTACAAAAATGACTGAATCGCATGGTGATTTAACAAGTAGAGAACTGATTAAACAGCATGACGATATTATAAAAACTATTATACATACCCATCACGGTAAACTGGTTAAGACCATGGGTGACGGCACAATGTCATATTTTGACGAAGTGCAAAACTCATTATCTGCCGCTGTCGCAATTCAACAAAAGCTTCAAAAAGTAAATGAAAGTAAAGATAATAATATTCCGATAAGGGTCCGTATCGGATTGAATTATGGGGAAGGCATAGTAGAAGAAAATGATATTTTTGGTGATGTAGTAAATGTGGCTGCACGTTTTGAAGCACTTGCTGAATCTGATGAGATATATTTATCAGAGTCAGTTTTTCAAGCTTTGCCCGATAAAGGTATGTTTTATACTCGAATTATTAAGCAAGCTTCTTTGAAAGGAAAGTCAGAGCCAGTTAACGTTATGAAGCTATTTTATATTCCAGAAGAAATTGAATATGACATAAATCATATAGAATCGAATCCACGTTCTGGAGGTATTACACTAAAAGGTATTTTTAGGGTTTGTGTATTTTTTATATCAATTGTATTACTGATCTATGCTTTGATGTGGAGTATTAGCTTTTTTGAAGAAACATCCGATGTAGAAGAGGTTAGGTCTAAAAAACATAGTATACAAGTATATAAGGACATTATTAAGCATTCTATTCTACGCAACAGAATAAGGCCTAATAAACATGCAAAAAGAATTACTTGAAACACCTTTAATAAGTAAAGTTTTATTAGCCTTATCTGCAATAATCCTTGTGTTTTTAGCAGGTATTACCCAAGTGCCTGAAGTTGCGATATGGACTGGGTATGGTTTTATATTGATAGGTATAATATTAAAAAAAAGAAAGTATATTAAGCATGATGGTACTCGAATATTTGTTATTGTTTTATTAAGCTTTGTTTCAGTTCGATATTTAATTTGGCGAGTATCAGGTACTTTAGTTTATACAGGTCCGATAGACTTTTTTTTTATGGCGCTTGTTTTTGCGGCTGAAATAGAAGTTTCTATTGTACATTTTGTTGGGCTTTTTTCTAATATGCTACCCGTAAGAAGAGATAAGTCACCAAAGTTACCTCATAATTTATCTAAACTTCCTACTGTTGATGTTTTTATTCCAACATTTAATGAACCTGTTGAAGTAGTCGAAATTACAGCTTTAGCTTGTTTAGATTTAGATTACCCCAAACAAAATTTAAATATATATATTTTAGATGATGGTGGTACAGAGGCAAAACGCAATGATCCTACTTTAGGCAGTACAGCATGGTATAGGCACAATAGATTAAAAGACTTTGCCAAAGAACATAATATTAAATACATAACACGCGCTAAAAATGAAAAGGCCAAGTCGGGTAATATTAATAATGCTTTAAAGCAAACCACAGGGGACTTAATCCTATTTTTAGATTGTGACCATGTGCCAGGTCGAGAATTTTTAAGAGAGACTGTAGGATGGTTTTTAAAAGATGCTAAATTGTTTTTGGTTCAAACTCCGCATTTTTTTGTGAATCCTGATCCTTTAGAGCAAAGTATGCATACCTTTCAAACTGTACCAAGTGAAAATGAAATGTTTTTTAGATCATCCTTGCCTGGTATTGATTTATGGAACTCTTCATTTTTTTGTGGTTCAGCAGCCGTTATTAAGCGTAAATACTTAGAAGAAGTGGGCGGTGTTAATGGTGAGACTATTACAGAAGATGCTGAAACATCGATGAAGCTACATAATTTAGGATATAACAGCCTATATTTAAATAAACCTATGGTGTGTGGTATGACGCCGGAAACGTTTAGTGATTTTATACTTCAGCGTACTAGGTGGTGTCAAGGAATGGTACAAATAGGGTTGATGTATAACCCTTTGAAACAAAATGGGTTAGCTTGGTATCAAAAAGTTTGTTATTCCAGTTTTTATATTTTTTGGTTTTTTGGTTTAGCTAGAGTGATGTTCTTAATTGCGCCTAGTTTATTTTTAGTTTTTGGTTTACAAATTTATCATGCCTCGGTTTCACAAGTCATAGTTTACGCAGTGCCTCATTTAATTGCTAGCATGATAACGGCAGATATTTTATACGGTCGCTACCGATGGCCACTATTTTCGGAACTTTATGAAAGTATTCAATCATTATTTTTATTTCCTGTTGTATTAGGAGTGATTGCAAATCCAACAGCGCCGGCTTTCAAAGTAACACCCAAGGGTCAAACTCATGATGACCTTAGATTAAGTCCTTTAGTAAAACCTTTTTATTTTATATGTTTTATTTTACTACTTTCACTCCCTCTTGCTGTTTATAAATGGATAGAGACGCCACTTTTACGAGATACCATAGAAGTCTGTGGCATTTGGCTGTGTTTTAATTTACTTATGGCATTTAGCGCGATGGGAGTTTTTTGGGAAAGACATCAAGTTAGGCATTTTCATCGTGCCATTATGAGTGAAAAAATAAAGTTCTCTATTGATGAACATGTTAAACCATACAATGCTGATGTAACTGATATATCAATTTCAGGGATTGGTTTAACTTTACCTTTTGAACGTGACTGGGGAAAAGATCAAAGTATTAAAGTGCATTTTAAAGATAAATTTGGGCGCCATTATCATTTACAAGCTATTGTTAAACGTATTATTAAAAAGAACAATCAAATTTATTTGGGGTGTGAATTTATTAATGTGAAAAGTCACTTTAAGGAGCTAATACATCTTATTTATGGAGATAGTCAAAAGTGGCAAGACTTTTGGTTAAGGCCATTAAAAAAACCATCGATATTACGCATATTATGGATGTTTTTAAAATGTGGAAAAACTGGTTTTGTTGAAACTATTTTTGGTTTTAAAAGACTGAGAAGTGAAAAGCAAAGAGCAGATAATTACTCTAAGGAGAATTCAAAGTGAAGTTAAGCTTTCAAATGTTTTTTTTGTTTTTACTTTTAACTTTTAGTTGCTGCTCGTTGAGTAAAATAATTAAAGTACCTTTGAGTGATATATATCCAGTTAAAAGTTTGGACTTGAGGTGCCTTGATGCTAAGTATGAACTTAAATTACCTATCCCGCAAAGGTGGAAAATAAAAAGTGCGCGTTTGAGTTTTAGCTATGTCAATTCAGCATCTTTATTAAAAAAGAACTCTCAACTTGTTGTTAGGCTCAATGGTTCACCGTTGGCACAAATGAAGTTAGATCCCAATGCACCAGAAGGTAGTGCAGAAATAAATCTTCCTCCACTGTTATTACAACCAGGTTACAACAATATCGCATTTGCCGTTAGTCAACATTATGCAACACAATGTGAATTACCGTGTGTGCCTGAACTTTGGACAAGGTTAAAATTAGATCAAGCATTTATTGAATTTGATTATAAGTTAAAAGATCTGCCCCAAAAGTTATCTCAAGTTGCAGAGTCAATTTTTGATGAAAGAAGTTTTATCGATAATAAAATAAATGTTGTAACTCAAAATCGAAACGATAAAACTTTATCTCTCATTGCAGGTGTCGCTTCAGGAATTGGTATTCGTTTCAATTTTCAGCCTTTAAAATTTAGAGCTAAAGATGTATTACAAGAAAATAGTGATAACTTGCTGATAGGAGACAAAGAATTTGTTGAGAGTTATTTAGCTCAATATGATATTGAATTTGAAGTTTCAAAGCCGGTTATAAAAATATTTCCAGTGCCAACAAAAGTATATGATGAAGAAAATGGAGATTATTACCGCCCTGATAAACGTTATGCACTGATTGTTATTAGTGGTTTTACTGAAAAAGATATAAGGCTCGCTGCAGACTCATTTGATATTTTATCGTTGCCATTTCCCGATTCATCACAAATGGAATTATATGAATTTGAAATACCCGATATAAAATTATATTCAGGAAAAAATACCTTAGGTACTGGTGTTGATTATCCATTTAGTAAGATGGACTTTACTACACATACATTTAGAGGCTTTTCTGGTTCCAATAAACAAATCAATTTCAGATTACCGCCTGATTTTTTAATAAAACCAAACCAATATGTAAAACTTAAATTGAATTTTGCTTATGGAGCTGGATCTCGCTTGGACTCTGTGCTCAATGTTTTATTAAATGAAAAATATATAGCCTCGATTCATTTAGATGATCCCAGAGGAGGATTAGTGAGTAACTATGAGTTGAATCTACCAACATACTTATTTAAAGGTGGTTCAAATTCATTGTCTTTTGAGCCAGTTATGACACCGCTTATTACAGAGAATTGTAGCTTTGTGCATACTGAAAATTTGTTCTTAACCTTATTTGATAACTCTAATTTACATTTTCCTAAAATGCCCCACAAAATAAATATGCCAAGATTAGACTTGATGTTCGTAAATGGATTCCCATTTACTCGCTGGCCAGATGGCTATCAAGCTAAAATATATATTCCTAAAGTAAATGACCATACAGTGGCTGCGGCTTTAAATGTTATGGGGTTGTTAGGGCAAAAAAATGGATATCCGTTATTGAGTATGGAAGTCACCAGTACACTCCCTGAAAATTATGATGGAGAGCTTATTGTGATAGGAAAGTTATCCGATTTACCAAAAGAGTTAGCGTCAATAGCCCCATTGGCAATAGGTGAGCAGTATCGAGTACCTTATCCTGTTTTTAAATCTTGGGATGATGAAAACTCTGTCGCAATTTCGACTCAAGATAGTGAAATAAGTTTGCAAAAAGGAATTGTAATGCAATTTCAGTCTCCTGATGTAAAAGGTAGAAGTGTTGTAATGTTTACAGCTAAGGCCGATGAAACTGTAGAGAAATTAACCCAAGCAATCACAAAAGGCAGTGTTCAATCTAATATTAAAGGTGACTTAGTACTTATAGACTTCATACAAGATACTTTAGCTGATTCTAATAGCCCTAAGTTCAATTATGTGACTACAGCGATAAAAGTTGGGAAAACTTATGTTACAGGTAAGGGTGGGAAAATATCACCTATAGAATCTATTATGGTTAATAATCCTAATTTATATTGGGGATTAATATTTGGCTTAATTATTGTTTTCGCCTGGTTGTTTTATTGGATTTTAAATCGCAGACGTATTAATAGGCAAAATCAAGCCCAATGATAATATTGGGATAAATAATGAAACTAATCTGTTGGATTATATTTTTTTTAAGCTGTAATGTTTTTGCACAAGAGCAAAGTTACAGCTTGCTGTTTAGTCGGGGGCAAAGCCTGCAACAAAGCAGGGAAAGTGCATTGATAGCAAGTGGTATCGTGCCTTATAAGTGCATTGTTGCTAATCAAGTTGGGAACTTTATTGTTAGGTGTGGTGTAACCAATAAAAGATCTTTGCTTAATTGGCAGGTCTTAATGAAAAAGTATGATATCGAAACAAAGATCGCGCCATATTCTGAAGGCGCTGATGTCGCTTTGTATGAATATTTCCCCATTACGTTGAGTGAAACAACACAAGAGTATTTGATAGAGATAGCAGCTAAACAGCTTAACTTTTCATTTGAAAAAAATAAACATTACCAAACTGAAATACTAGATGTTCAGTGGGATAAAGAGCAAGTCCGACAAGGGTTATACTTTATCGATAGAGGTTGGGCTGCATATAATGGTAAAGAATTTGTATTGTCTGAAAATTTATTTTCACTCGCTCATAAGGTTGCTATTTTACAAAATGCGGCTTTATATGGTCAAGCACTGTCAAATATTGAGCTTAATAAGTTTCAGCTGAGTTTAAAGCAATTAAAGAAACTTTACCTCGAAAAATTTAATCTTAAAGATGTCTTACCAAGTTTATTAGCTGTCGCTGAAAAATTACAAGATCGTAAAACAGTGACTGAAATATTACCAAAATTAACAGCCGAACAAAGAGAAATTTGGCAATTAACTTTATTAAAGATTGAATTTAATCGTTTAGCTAATCGCAAAAATTTAAATAAATCAGATTTAGATAAAGTAGAAACATACCAAGTATTTTTAACTAAATGTTTATCAATTGATATTTGGTTCAAATTAATTAAACAGGCTGAAAAAGTTAATTATAAAAAATCATTAGATTGGATCAAAATGCTGCTTAATTCTTGTAGATCTCAAAATGAATTAATGGGCTTAGCTTATCCTGGGAGCAGGATCACATATAAACACTTTGGAATAAATAACACGGATAAATTTATTCTTAATTTGAATAAAAAAATTACAAATCGAAAACTAAGAAACAAAGTAGATAAACTTCGATTTGATATGCTTATGAAAGCAGCTAATGATGAATCAAATATTCAAAAGAAAAAAGAAATTTATCAGAAAGTAGTTGATTATTGGCCAAGCAACCAAAAAGGGCGCCAGGCGTCTGGCTGGCTGTTTTATGAACTTAAAGAGTTTGATAAAGCTTATAAGATGTTTTTACCAAATTGGCAAAAATTTGGAAATAGAAAAGCCATTGAGGGGATGGTTTATACATTAATAGCACAAAATAAAACAGATGAAGCACTAAAGCTAGCTAAAGATAATCATCAAAATGATTTATATTTATTTGCTTTAAAGCGGATGTTGGGGAAAGAAGTTATTCCTTCAAAAGCAGCATCAAAGTGGGCTGAAGTTATATTGAAATTAGAACCAGCTCATAAACCGTCTCTTAGTGCGCTTGCTTGGTATTATGTATCCGAAGGTAAATGGACTCTAGCTAAAAAAATATTTATAAAATGGTTAAATGTCACTCCAGATGATGGCGATGCGTTAAAGGGCCTATTGCAGGCTTCTATTGCTTTAGATGATTTTGAGCAGGCATTAATTATAGCCAAAAAATTAGATGGGAATATTAGTTTTAAAAAACAAGCAAGTGTACTGCGTAGTAAAGCTTCAAAAGATTTTGAAAAAGATAAGTATAGTTCTGCTATCTCACTTTTAAATATAGCAAAAGAATATGATGACTCAGAACCCATTTCAACGAGCGTTTTACGAGGGTGGGCATATCAATTAAGTGAACAATATATTAAAGCAAATAAAGTCTTTTCTGATATTTATCTAAGAGCTCAAACTAAAGAGGAAGAAGAAAGTGCAGTAAACGGGTTACTGTATTCAAGTTATCAAAGCCAAAAGTGGTCTTCTTTGATTAATTTAGCGGATAAAAAACCGGGTTTGTTACTTAATAGTATTCAAGAACGAGATGTAGTCAGCAGGCTTGCAACTGGTTCTCTTTCACCCTCACAAATAACGGTTAGTAATGGTTATTTGGAAGCTATACCCGTAGTACAAAAAGATTCGTTTGAACAGGTATTAGATTTAATAGAAGGACTCCCTGGCTATACTTGGGGTAGTGTTAGAAATAATTTCGGTGATAAAGAAACAGTCTCATATTTGGTTAATCAAGGTATAGATTGGGTGTTACTTCCTGGCGATATAATGTTGAACACATTTGTTGAATATCGATCTATAAACAATGAATTAAAGTACTTTAATGATGATACCGAGGGGGTTGTTGGTATTGATTTGTCTTATAAACCTTTTCATGCAGGAGTGGAATATATCCTTGATCATTGGCAAGGTAAAAATAATGGCAGGTATTACATCAGTTGGTATCACGATTGGTATAAATATGTAAGAAGAAGAGGTAAGGGAGATAATAACTGGTTTAATGGTGATGCGTATGCGGGGGCTACCTATGCACGTATTACAAAAGAATTTACCGGTGGGACAAGTATGCAAGGCTATGTTACTCAAGGAGTAGACTGGTTTACATTTAATGAAGACATAACATTTAACACCTCAATATCATATAACTTTAGGTTTCGTAACTTTGATAAAACCTTTTATGACGCACATGGCCCATCTATAGCTGCTGAATTACAAAAAACACCTTTTACATTAGGTATTGACTATTCATGGTCTAAAAACCCGCATACTGGTATTTCAGATGGTGTTTTAGGAATATATTTTAGGTGGTATTATGGATGGGACTTAAAATGAAAAACTTGAAAAACGGTTTCCCCTTGCTATGTTTATAAAGCAATCAAAACTATTTTTAAAAGTTAAAATACCAAGTAGCTCAGTGCGTTTTACTGTTAATTTCTTTGTATTACTCGAACTGTATTTATTTTTTTCGAACGTGATCTGGCTTGATTTGGTATTAAATATTTCATTATATATTTTTGTAATAATACCACTTCCAGTAAAGCTAGCAGCGATTAAAATACTCAAAATAATCAGGTGTTCACTCTCTGTTATTTTTTGTTTTCTGCTGTTATGGCACCAGTCATGGTTGCCGGATATTCAAGAGACGTTTTTGTTAGTTAAGCAGTATGGCATGCCGTCATTTGACTATATGTTTTCATTTGTATTGAGGGTATTTAGTATGTCTATGTTACTTGGCCTTTCGTTTCTTATATTGGTGAGTTATTCCTTAAGAAAAACAAAAATGGTTAGCCTGATAGGATTGCCTCTCCTACTTATTTTTATGCCTATTGTTACCGATGTTTTTGGTGGTGATAAAACAGATGTTCTCATAGAACTTCCGAAAATTGATACTGCTGGAAAAATGACACCATCTGAATATCTTGAAGAGTTTTATTTTGAAGAATCAGAAAGAGCTATTTTATTTAGTAAACCAAGTCCTAATGTTCCGGCTTTTGATGTTGTTGTATTACAGGTATGTTCGCTTTCATGGCATGACTTAAAAGAAATTGATGTAAGCATAAATGATATTTTTTTCAAACAGTTTGATTATCTTTTTAGCAACTTTAATACGGCAACAAGTTATAGTGGCCCTGCAATGCACCGATTATTAATGGCTAATTGTGGTCAGCCAAGTCACGATGAAATATACGATAATAATAAACCCAAAGAATGCCAATTATTTAAAAGCTTAGCTTCTGTAGGGTATCAAACTTCAATTACTATGGGATTTAATGGGTATGAAGGTTTTCGTGAAGCCGCAAATAGCCATATGCCAACCAATACAACACAACTTTCTCCTGAAAAACTTGAAATGCAGGCAATATTTTATGATGGAAAAACGAAACTTTATAATGATTTTGATACTTTAAGTCTGTGGCAGAGTCACGTAGAAAAATCAAAGCCTAAGCGAGCTGCACTTTATTATAATAATATTCTATTACATGCAGGAGTACGTTGGGTCGGTGAGAAAACATCAAGAGGACGTGATCCCCATGACCAATTTAAAGATGTATTTTTGGTTTTTAAGGAAGATATACAGGCTTTTATTAAGCAGCTACAAGGATCAAATAGAAATACAGTCTTATTGTTTGTGCCAGAACATGGTAGAGCACTAGTCGGTAACTCAATTCAGTTAGCGGATGTTCGTGATATACCTTTACCCTCAATTACGAAAGTGCCTGTTGGTGTTAAGTTAATTGGACCTGATTTTAAACCCAGTAAGCAGCAGGAGATTACCAAACCAACTAGCTACATTGCACTTTCTTGGTTGCTGTCTAAATTCTTGAAAAACAATCCGTTTTTAGCTGATTCTACTGCGCCTGAAAAATTAGCAGCAAGAATACCAAAAACAGAGCATGTTTCAGATAATGGTAAAAGTACGATCTTACAGATTGGAGATAAAACGATCTACCGAGGTAAAAATGGCAAGTGGCTATCATTAAAAAAAGATCAAAAATAGTAATATGTATCTATTAATTCGTATATTTAGGTATTTTTATTTTCAATTTTAAAAGTACTATATTGATTATGCCCAAAATTTAATAATTAGCTGCATTGCTAATTAAACTACAGGATGAAAAATTGAAAATGAGTGAACAAAATAAAAGTTATTTTGAGGCGAACATTCTTTTGTCTGCGTTAAAATCGCCTTTAGATATAGGAGCCTTATGTTCATCATCATCATTTCTGGCGTCAACTATCGTTGATATATCTGAGCTTCAACCTTATGAAAATATTGTTGAATTAGGAGCCGGAACAGGAGTTATTACCAATGAAATTAACACTCGCCTACCTGAAAATTGTAGTTTTACATCAGTCGAAAAAGATCCACATCTTGCTCGCGTAACAAGAAACCGTTTTAAAGGTGGGTTAGATATTATTGAAGCCGATATACGCGATATTGAGCAAGGAAGATTAGGGAGTATTGATTGCCTAATTTCAAGCCTCCCAATGACTCTTTGGAAAAAAGAACTTCAAAAAGATGTTATTGCGAGCATTTATTCACATATGTCAGAAAATGGAAGAATGATTTTTTTTAGTTATTTAACTTCAAATTTTTTTGGTGGAAAAAATATGCTTATGAATAATTTATTAGAACATTTTTCAAATGTTAATAAACGTAAAGTAGTTTGGAGAAATACACCGCCGGCTATGATTTACGTTTGTACCAATTATTAATCTAATAATTATTTTAATATATAAACTTATATTAAAATGATTCAATAAATGGAGTTATATGAATATTGATTTTTACAGCCAGCTTTATAAGGCCTACAACTATATAATGCAGCTATCAGGTTTTAATTATCAGATTAGGCGATTCATTTGTAGTACCACTAAATATAAAAATGTAAAGTCAATACTAGAGGTAGGGTGTGGAACAGGTATTACAGGGTTGAGTCTATTGCGGTTATACCCTACGGCAAATTTATTGTTAACTGATATAAATCAGGAATTACTTTATAAATTAAGAGACAAAACATCAAATAAAAGCACAGTGTTACTTGGAGTATCAGATATTTCTAACCCACTTCAGGTAGAATCTTTAAACGGGCATCCAATTCAAATAAAACAAGAGGGATATGATATTATTTGTGCCGGTGCAAATATTGGTTATTCATCAAATCCAGATACCACCATATTAAGCTTATATAGAGCATTAAAACCAGGTGGACGCATTATTGATTTAGAGATGAGGGCTAATTTGTGCGGCAAAATCATTTCAAAATTATATTGTTATCCTATTCTATCTCCAGAGCAGATATATAGTGTAATTGGTTCTAAAGGTGCCATCATCACTATTAATAGAGTTTCTTGGAGATACTTTCCTTTGAATCTTACAAGAATATTTATAACTATCGCAAAACCCTTAGATTAACTTTACATAGTGTATTTTTGAACCTTGTTATTTAATAGAAAATGTTGGTCATAATACAGCAGAGCCTATGATAAAACTTTCAATGCTTACTTTCTTCAAAGTCACTAAGGATCAATACTGTAACAAAATGAAAGCTTATTTAATCTGAGGTTTGGATTAGAGCTTGTATCCATTTGAAATAAATTATGTGTATATAACAAAATTACATTGACGAAATTTTAGAGGAAATCAAGGCGTTTAATAACGTTATTAGGCGCGTAGCTCAGGTTATTTAAAAAGTACTCTAATATTCGACTTCAACAAGAAGTACTACCGAAAAGTATCTTTGAATCGATTTAATTT
>Ga0105356_10002220_pt1 | contig 19400 bp, 16 predicted proteins | sample GOMGulsemesocosm_3_FD_83502 | JGI IMG/M metagenome (GOLD analysis project Ga0105356, IMG submission 83502) | Methane-oxidizing microbial communities from mesocosms in the Gulf of Mexico - GOM9D Gulf of Mexico | ecosystem: Environmental > Aquatic > Marine > Cold seeps | place: Gulf of Mexico... | reverse complement strand
TTAACTTGCAAACGATAAAATGTCAGTAAGCTAAAACACTAAATATACTAATTAATTCAAAAAGATAATTTCCCAGTGAAGACTGGATCCGATCCAGTTCTTAATTTGGATTAACATAATCACTGTAAAAAGTAGTAAATATTAGGAATTCCTAGGATTTTAACTACTTGAATTTGCAGAGTTTCCTTAAATTACATGTTCTAAATAAAACAGAACAACAAGGAATATTTAGTATATAAATCAGCCGTATAAGGAATTTAATTGTTCAATAAATGAACAATGGCTGAATGTAGTTAAACTTTATAACAAACGGTCTTGATTTACAATAGAGTTATGAGAGGGTAATTTTTTACTGAGGAATGAAAAGAGTTAAATAATAGGGGGAGAACTTTAGTGATTTTGGAGCTGGTATTAAAAAAATAGAGGTTTTAGATACCAACTTATTAAGTTGTCAGGTGCAGCATATCTTAAGCTAAGAAGTTAATCCTAGTGTAAGTTGGTTTTTATGAATATGTTTCGATGCCATCAAATTAACGACTTGTTCTAGTCTAAATAAGTAGCTGCCATCGTTTTGTGGAACCCTACTAAGTTTCCCCTCTGTTAGCATATCACTAACTTCAATTTCTGATGCTTTCAGAGCTGACTTTGTTTGATCAAGAGAAATCAAATCTCCTTTGAATGATTTTGCGTTAGAAATAATTAAGTGTTTCAATTCTAACTCTTTAGCAAAGATAGAAGTAGGCAGATCCTCTAAGGGCTTGAACCGTATTTCAATCTTTCTCTCTAACCAGGCCGTTGTCAGAAAGTTAATGTCAATTGTTAACCCATTGTTTTTACTATTAAATTTCTTTAAGGAAATATAACTTTGATGTTCAGTATTTAGCTCTATGGTATTGAGATTTTTCAAAAAACCATGAACATCAATGATTGAGTCGGTATTGAGTCGTTCAGGTTCTGTTTGTTTAAGAAGCCCTATGTTAACTAGTTTTTCCACTAGGTCACGATTAATTCCCGTCGCTGAGCAAAACTGGTTCACTTGAAGCAATATTGGGGCACCAGAAAAACATTGAGACGTTAGTGATGGCTGAAATTTTCGAATGACAGAATCAACATCGTATGAAATCAAGTGTTCTTCTTTCCCATGAGGGATAATGAAGTCGTATAGAATTGCTTTAATGAAACTTGCTGGCACGCTATAACAATAATAATTGGTTAAAGAGGTAATGAAGTCTGCTAACACCTGCTTATCATGTAATAAATCCCACCCCTTATGGAAGCACGTAAATAAACCATCATCACTAATAAGGGAAAGATGGTAGTTTCCTTTTTGCGAGCCAAGTACATACTGTCCAATTTGCACATATCGGTAAATATCAGATTTTACAATTGATTTATATTGTTGAATGTTTCCATTTGACATTAATGGTGCGTGACATTCTGAGTTAGTACATAATCCCCTGAATAAATTTGGGGTAAACTCTAATGCTTTATGGCATTTTGAGCAGTGTTCTTCAATGAGCACTTCATGTTTTGGGCAGTACAATGCATCATAGCGTTGGAATTCCTGAAAATGCTTTCTGTCACGTAGGCATAAAGGGCAGACTCTGGGAGGCATATATCTAAACTGTTTGATTTTTTCATGTCCAACACTGTATTGGATTAATTCTGTTGTTTTTTTGGATAAACTCTTTGTTGAGTTCTTTTTAATTTTGATTAAGTCACTACTGGATATCAATTGCAAAAAAGTTAAGTCCCCAAGCTTATAGGCTACATTAGCTAGCTTTGAAATAAGACTTTCAGTAAGTTTATAATCGTTCATCACTATGCCCATTTATCGCAAACCAACTTATCTATATTAACTTTTTCTTCAAGCTCTTCGTCATCAAATTCAAAAGGATTATTTTCACCCATAAATTCGTTAGTCGTATGGTATACGGTACTTAAACATTTGTAGTTAATTTCTTTGAACTCTCCCATGTCAACTAATGTATGTGCAGCGACAAAATAACTGTTGATGAGTCTAAAATTCCCTTGAGTAGCAACAAAAAGGCGAGCGGCGACATGTGAGAAAAATACGTCTTTTGATAATGGTACAGTTGTGTGTTTACACAAATAAGAAAGTATACTGCACCACTTTTGCGTTGGTGGTATATTAGGAAGCTCGATTTTTGCATTGGAACGTGAAAATAGTTGGCCTTGAGTGAATGTTTTATAAGATTCTGCGGTCATAAGATTTTCGGCATCATTTACTCCAAACATCATCAAACATACATTTGTCCTCTCCATGAGGTATTTGAAGAAATCAGCCATCTGCAATGCCATTGGGCTGCCTTTTTTAGCGGGTAAAATTGTTTGGATCTCATCAATAGCGAGCACCTTAATATTCTGATTTTTAATAGCCGAAAACAAACGACTCTTTGAATCCGACACATCAAGTCTTGGTGGTAAGTGGAATATGTCCTCAGAGATAGCCGTTACTAGAGGGCCAATATCTTTTGGTGAATTAAGCTTTATATATACACCTTGTTTGTAACCTGCTTTTTCATTTAATTCATTGATGTAATCTTGGGCTAATGTTGATTTACCAGTACCAGGCACACCTGTAACTAATACGGCTTTAGGGTTAACCACACTCATGCGACGCGTTATTTCGAGGTGCCTGAATACTGCCTTATAAACTTTATGTTTCGATAAAGGTTTATTTTCAAATTCTTCTACAACACTTAATTCTTTTGTTTTATCTAACATCTTACTTATAGTTCCTCAAATTCATCATCATCGCCAAATAAGGTGCGCCTATCACGTTCCTCGTCCAAATTAGATGATGTTTTTTTATTATTTACGATTTTAATTTTCCCTGCATTCTTTATTAATTCCAACGCATTAGGATGATCTTCGTCTAAATTTACAGGGATAGAGCGCTGTAATGGCTCGTGTGGTTTAGGGGGCTTTGTTAGTTTTCCTACCGTGGTTGGTTTATGTGGTTGTAGTGGTGTGTATTTTCGTTGATATGGTTCAGCTTCTTCAAAAGTTACAGGTACTTCTGAATTTGCGTACTTAACGTTATGGGTTTGATATTCTAAATTTTCTTTTGTAATAGGGTGCATTGCTACACAAGTGACAGTCCTACAATCTAGCTCATCATAATATACGTCAACAGGTACTGATTTAGGGCAGTAAGTCCCTAAGATCGAAAACAACTCAGGAACGGTTCCAAATTTTTGGTCATGAAGTTTAAAACCGTTTTTTGAATTCATTTTTTTTCGAACAAATATGATGTGAAACTCACGTGGCTCAAAAAAACTTTCAGACGGAACAGGGCGTTCTGCTAACGACGCTTGTACCGCTTCATAAGGGGATTTTGGTTGTTCTTTATGCATTATCATAGTCTCTTTTGTTGTAGTTATTAGCAAATACTTCAAACTCAGCTAAAAACTCACTAACTGTCCAAAGTTCCTGACTCTTAATCGATTTTAAGCAGATATTTTTATTACGTGGATCTTTAGGTACAAAGCCTGGATATTGCGATAAAAAATGTGTTGTTAAGGTTCTATAAAATCGTTCAACGTGCGGTTTATCTTGACCATGTTCTTTTCTAGCAAAATCCCATTGTATACCAAGGTCTTTAAGCCAATTATGTAACTTCTGATAGATAAACCCAGAGCCGTTATCAAAACGGAGTTCATCAGGAATGCCTCCCAATTTTTCACCTTTCGTGTTAAAGGTATGTCGGATGGTTCGCATAACGCCTTCACCATTCTCGGCTTTGTCTGACATATACCAACCAAGAAGAGCAGAAGAGTGCGCATCTATACCAGTATAAAGCACCAATTTTATAGCTTTCGCCGTATATAACCCTTCTTCATCAGGCTCAGGTGATCGGAAAAATCCGTGGATCACTTTGGTATCATATTCTACTAATTCAAATGCTCTTTCTGTTCTCATGACAGCCGTTGTAACGTAAGTATTATCATACAAATGTTTTTTACCAAAGCGGGAATATTTCTGCTCTCTGGATACTTTTTCATTATAAAAGGTTTGAAAGCTTGTTAAACATAGTGGTGTAGCACCTGCACCAAAAGATTTTCTAAATAACTCCTCATAATGGGGATAGGCATGCTTTATAAATTTAACCTGACTATTTAAGAATTTTTCTTGAATAGCCTTGAACATAAGGCGTTCATTTTCAATCTCTTCATTGGTTTGACGATATTCTGGCCGTTTACTAAGTACAAAAGCGCTATAATTGTAATGATACGGGAGCAATTTAGTTATATGGTTCTTTAACCATCCGTGAGACATCACTGCGAGTTTTGGGTGTTCTTGTTTTACAAAATCAATTACATCTTTAGCTGTATTTGGTGACGTTGGACTACCACTAGGGTGATTTAATGCTGACTCAAGGTAAGTTTCCAGTAACTTGATTTTGTTTTTTTCTTTTTCAGTAAATTTAACATGGAAAGCTTGACTGACTACTGATGTGATTTTTCGATCCCTATAATTCTCTTTAAACTCAAGAGGAGCCATATCAAGTATTTTTCCATCGTGAGAACGCATTAATACAAAGGTAGAGGTAACGTCAGAAACACGGTAAATTTCATCTTCAAACTTATATTCTTCACCTGGAGATATTTCGCGTAAAATGGGCATTACCTGACCTCCCAAGCAATTTTAGTGGTGTCAGTAAAAGGTTTATTCAAGTCGACTTTACCAAAACCATAGCTTATACACGCCCAGAGCATTGATTTAATCTCATCACTAAAGCCACTCTCTCGAATAGCTTGAATGTTTGGTGTGGAAGTTAGTATGGCTTTGTTTCTTCTACAAAAATCAACTACATACTCTGATTTTATTTTCAGAAAACGGGACAAATCTATGTAATTGAGCATTTGTGTGTCGGTATATGCTCTTTCTGTCACTATTTTAAAGTCCCAGTCGCTATTGTTACGAATGTAATCACCGTAAGTGTTTAGTTTAAATTCCATTTCTTCATCAAGTTTCACTTCAGGTTTGAATTCTTGCAAAACAACACTGCCATCGTTGTATATAACCATTGCGTCTGGAGTGTAGCGTCGAGTCTTTTTTGGTATATTGAACGAAACACACTGCGTAGCATAAGTAATAACACTTTCATTAAAATCTAGGCCGTACATTTGTTTTTCTTCAAAATGAGAATCCCACGGCTGAGCGAATTGATGCTTACCCGTACAGTGATATCCGCGAAGGTTTTTATAGTCACATTTATTAAATGCTTTAAAAGGTTTCATTTTTATCCTCCTTAAATTTTGGACGAAAAAGTTCACCACACTTATAAAAGTGTAGAAAAAATATACAAATTTGTAAATTGAGTTCAGGTTCGAACGTGTAGCTAAAATCGTGAATTAAGGGCGTATTTTGTTTTTAAAATTCATCTTCTTTTGTATTCTCTAAAAAGTGGTTTGAATAAAGTTTAAGGAGTTTTAAAATTTCGTCAACCCCTCTAGGTGAGATTGGAAATTAGATAGATGTAAATATTTCAATCGGTTGCTTTTGGATTTTAAAATGATATTTTTTGGTTTTTGGATCATATGTATTTAAATCATAGGGAAGTTTTAAAATTAAACTGGTTTGCTTACTTACTGAAAAAATCAAAAATAAGAGGTGTTTTTGGTATCAAAAATAAATGAAAATAATTTAATTTATTTTTTCGTGACGCCTTTTTGACCCCGTGAACACAAAAAGGTGTCACGAGCTAAAAACATGTTCACGATCAATACAACTTATTGATATAGTTTACTTTATTGTTTTTCTGTGGTTTGTGAGTTTTGAGGTGCAATAATTCACACTTTTTTTAATCAACTATAAACATCAAAATTAATTACCTAAAAACACGATATTTACAGCCTGCATTTCACTCATTGTTCAATGCCTAAAAAATTAAATATATCCCAAATAACATAAAGTGACTTTTCTATATTTACCTTTATTAGGCTTCATAAAGATACCAAACATCACCACACTATTTAAATAAACTGTTTTAAATGGTGTTTTATGAAAGTTATTCCAATATATGCTCAGCAGGCATCTCTGCCTTTGAACCTCCAGCAGCAAAATATAAAGAAATGGGTTTATCATTCGACCAATTGATTATTAAGCATCCCAACGCTACTTTTATCGGACAGGCCTAAGGTGAATAAATGAAAGACGTGGGAATTATTTGTGAGATCCGGTTTAACATGAAACTGACCGCTTGAGGAAAATCATACTTATCAATTATATGTAGACCGCTTTAGGGCTAATTATTGAAGAATATCAGAAGGCGATGGATTTGCAACTGAGAGCCTTTGAAAGCTATAAATAAACAGTGAAAATAAGATACCGCTAACGACTTCTTGGTTCGCACTATAAACATTAGCAGTTGATTTTTCCCATATATTTTCTATTGAATAGCGGACGTCATGTTACTGAGCGAGCTTAGTAACACACCTGAAAATCACCAATAATCATCTATTTGATTGATCTTATTGTAATTAATACAGTTTTCTCTGAAGGATATTACCGCGCGGCCTTAGTAACATCCTATTTTTGATAAAAAAGTTGGTTGCAGTTGTTTCTAATGCTTTGAATTTGTGTGATATTAATGTGAATTAAATATAAATAATGGAGCGGATATTACTGAGTCTTTTCCATAATAAGCATTAGGTGTCAATAAGTGTTTAATATGACTTATGCACTTGAGTAAGGGACTGGGAAATGAGCTCTAACATAATAGACCAATATATTTATTATTCGAAAGGATTAGCTGTATGGAATTTGCGAAATTCAAACAGAACCCAAGGTCGGTCATTTAGTGTTTTATTGACAGAATTGAAGATGTCAGAGTTAATAGATAATCTAATGCAGAATTATGATGATAATCATAGTAGTTATAAGCACACTGTTGAGAAAGGAAATCTTGGTTATTGTCCTCGTATAACATTGAAAGATTACCGTAAATGGGAAAATTTATTAAGCCGTAGACTGTCTGAACATTATGATAAATATAATTCGTTAATACGACATGATTACTTTGATAATGAAGCTAAAAAACATTTTGACACTTTTTTATATTATTATGGCACTAACCATAGAACAGTATGTAGTGAAATTACTAACGTGCAGTTTCCTGTGGACAAATTTATTTATATTTCACTGCGAAATAAACAGTCTATCGCAAACAAAGTAAGCGGGAAGCTAGGTTCAGAAAATAGAAAGTTCACCTTATTGTTATCTCAAGTTAGGAGAATAAAAGGAAGCCCCTTGGCATTCGAATGTTACTTAGAGTGTAAAAAAAAATTAGTGTTTGGTGGGGATGGCAACGTAATGCTTGTTGATGTAAAGACACCATAAAAGGCAATCAAGCAGGAAAATTTACAGTTGGCTCAGTTTTACTTCGTTTCACATTTTAGCAAGCTATTACTCGCCACTTAAAACAGCGTTGAGGCTGGAGAATAATTCAGTCAAAACAACTAAGTTTTTTGCCCTGTATCGCCCTATATACGATTAACTCGATATTAAATGATATTAAATGATATTAAAAAGGATTAGATATTACATAGTATGACAAATCAAATAATGGAGTGTATTGAATTTAAAGAACGTGGTTATTTGCTTGAAGAAGGCCAACTTCCTTTGGAATCACTGTTAAAATATAATCCATATAGTAAATACATATCGAGTGACTCAAATTCGATAAGGTTATCGAATTCATGGGATGTTAGTGATATTTCTGAAAAAGATAAATTGTTTAGACCCGATTTTCAAGATATAGAAGTTTCTGGTATTCCAGGCTCTAACTGTTGGAGGGGGTATGTCGGTGAATGGCTGGTGGAAAATCAAACATTGTATTTAAAAAATATACACGGTTTTAATCCTAATAAAAAAAGCATATTTTCATTATTGTTCCCATATGAAAAAAATTTGGTAGTAGCGAATTGGTTTTCTGGCTTACTCGATATAGTAGGACAGTTTGATTCACATGGAAGTGTTATAGATTGTTCAATTCTTCAATCAAATAACCCTCAAATTTTGTACGACTATCAATATAAGCACATATACTCTATTAAAATTGTTAAAGGGAAAATAATAACAGAGACTAAAATATAAACGATACGAAGTAATTATTGGACATGCCAGCAGAAACATAGATGACACAATTTTAAATTGAGTATTTACAGTCCTATTTTATGGGAGGTACAAAAAACGAGTTATTTTACAGACTCGTTATCTACACAAAAATCTAATCCGAAAGACTAAACAGTATCGGTTTTATGTGAAAATATCGTCCCACTTGTAGGGTAAAAGCTGAATACAGATTTTCTTGTGTATCAGGGCGTTCAATCATAAATCAACAGGACGCGAATAAAATGCGCCTGTTATGGCAGGTGTTATCGATACTAAATCTAATCCGAATCAAGTTTAAGCATCCACTTGTAAATGTCCGTAGTGTGGTAAAAATAGACGTGCTTTGCGCATCTAAGCCAACTTATATCTTATTACTCTTCTTATTAGATTAACTTTATATCCTAGAGTTCTCTATATCATTTAATAAACAGTCCTTTTGCAGAGTTTAACCATGCTGGACAAAATTTAGAAATCTACTGAAAACCACATATTGATGGTGATGTGTCAATTTTAGATAGGTCTCTTACTGCACATGACGGTGATGTGATTATTGCCAACTTCAATTTTTTTGTTTGTAATCTCATTGATTAAAAACAAGCTAGATTAATATCTGCATATACAAATTTTTCGCCAGTTTCAATTACACCAGAAGACGAATCTAGTATAGGAGGGGGCATTTATATATATGCTTGAAAATTAAAAAGTGGTACTAATTTGGTATTGTGTAAATCACTAAATAAATTAGATTATTCATCTTTACAAAAATGTAACCTAGAACATTTTAAAGCAAAATTATCACACAAATGTACAGAAATAGTTGCAATAAGGTTTAAAATAAACCATATTGCACAAGTAGGTTGCAGGGAGTAAGCTAATAATTTATATGGATTTTTTTAATTGAAAAATATATCTACTTTTTTTCTCCCTTACTATCTGAATGATTATATATTTTAGTAACGAGGTTAGAATAAAAAATGGAAAAATTAGTTTGGTTATTCCCCGATTTCTTCGATTTTGAGTCATTATCCTTTGAATCACGACTCAGTACGGTATTTGTTGCAGTTTTATTGTTCATTACCATTAGCTTTCTCCTTAAATCTCTCCGATCATATGTACGCGCACGTAAGCGTATAAATTGGTTTAAATAAAATCTTAAATACATATCTTCAGATAATGTTGCGCTTAAACGTGTCGACCTATTAGATTCTGCTCAAAAAGAAAAAAAAATTGATAACGTTGGGCATCTTTGGAAAGAATTCGATGAAACACTCATCGAAATACGTAAGGATGGTGAAATCCAGTTATTCAATACCTTTGACGCGGATCACTTTTTTAATTCATCTAGTTTAGCTAAGGGTGTTACTGATAATAGGATGATTGCAGCTGTTCCTGGCTTTCTTACTGCAATAGGGGTTATTGGTACATTCGTTGGTTTACAACTTGGCTTATCAGAAGTAAACATTTCTTCCAATGTTACAATCGATGAAATGAAGGCTGGTGTTTCTGCGGTTATTGGCGGAGCAAAAGTAGCATTCATGACCTCTATTTGGGGTGTATTCTTAAGTGTTCTGTTCAATTTTATAGAAAAACTTCTTGAGCAAAGTATTCGTACAAAAATTAATATATTACAAATTAGTATTGATGAAATATTCCCAAGGTTAAGCCCAGAGTCTCAATTACAAAATATTGTTGATAACAGTTATGAATCTCGTGAAAGCTTACAAGGGTTAGCAGAACAAATAGGCATTAAAATGCAAGAGTCTATGCTAACGGCTACTAGGGGTATAAGCGAAGCTCTTGAGAAAACATTAACTGAAATAATGGCACCAGCTATCAATAAGTTAGTTGATGAAACATCAGAAGGTAATCAAAAAGCCTTAGAGGGTTTACTTACTAAATTTATGGAAGGCTTTGGAGAACAAGGTAAACAACAAAGAGTTGCTATGGACAGTGCTTCAGAAAAAGTAAACGAATCTATTTCTGACATGACTGTCACCATGCAAGCATTTATAAACAAGATGGAAACATCGCAAAATGCTTCTGGAGAGCGTGAAAAAGATCTTATTGCAAATATCTCTAATCAAGTTGCGCAAATGATGGAGCAAAGCAACACCCAAACTCATATGATGGGCGAAATGTTACAGAAGCAAGCCAATGTAATGTCAAATCAATTTGAAAAAAGAGAGCTTGCTTCATCACAAAGAGAGCAAGATTTAGCATCTAACATACAAGTTCAAATAGAGGCGTTAACCGCAGGGATTTCTCAACAAAGTCATGTGTTATCTGATTTTGTTCAAAACCAGCTTGAATCACTTGGTAAATCGTTTAACGAAAGAGAACTTAACTCAAGTGAACGTGAGAAAGAACTTACCGGAAATATTCACAATCAAATTCAAAAAATGACTGAAGGTATGACAGAACAAAGTGTTTCACAATCAAAGTTTATGTCAGACCAAATAACTTCATTATCAAAATCTTTTGAGGTTAGAGAAGTGAATTCAGACGAGCGTGAAAAGCAGTTAATTACATCAATTCAAAACCAAGTAAAATCATTAATGGAAAGTGTATCTGCACAAGGCTCTGTCTTAACAACTTTTGTAAATGAACAAATGACGGATTTAACAAACAAGTTTGAGGACAGAGATATTAAAATGGCTCAAAGATCAGTTGCTCAATCAGACGCTATTCAACAACAAAGCAATACCATTTCGGCAAGTACCCAACAACTTGTACAACAAATAGAATCAAGTATTCAAAAACACCAATCAAGCGCCGAACATATTTTACAGCAAGGTAAGACTTTACAGCAAAGTGTAGAATCATCTATTAACGCAAGTGCCAATGCATCGAGTAGCATGAGAGAGTCTGCTTCAGAGTTAAAATCTGCGGCTGAACATATGAATGTTTTTGGTTCACATATAAAAGAGGCGGGTAATAGGCTTTCTGGTGCAGTCACTCAAGCGGTAGAAACGACTAAGGACTTAGCATCTCAAAATCTACTAACAGCAGAGCGTATAGCTGAATTACGAACGCAGCTACTTGATGAAACAGCTAAATTTAAAGATATAGCTGATCAATTTGATAACATGATTGTTAATGCTGGAAGCACATTTGATAACTTAAAATCTTCTCAAAGTGATTATTTAACAGAACTAAAACGTAACGTATCTGAACTAGCGTCACAAATGACAGATTTACTTTCAGATTATGCAACGCGAGCTAATTCACAAACAGCTAACCACTTACAAGTGTGGGCAGAATCAACAACTTCTTATGCGACTACGATGAACACGGCGGCTAAAACCCTAGCAAGTGTAGTCGATGATATACAAGATAAAGTTGGTGCTTAATTATGAAGTTTAGACGTCGAGTTGCACCAAGTGTAGATGAAGAAAACCCTTATTGGATTTCATTTTCAGATCTGATGTCTGCACTATTAGTCATTTTCATATTGGCAGTGTTGGCATTAATTATAGAATTAACACAACGTACCCTAGATATCGATGCTGGCATAGAAGAATTAAAAAAAGCAGAACAGGCAAGGCAAGATATTCTTCATGAGGTAAAAGACCAACTTGCAAAACAAAATATCAAAGTTGTTATTGCTGATAATGAGACTGTAATTCGTATACCTGAAGAAACACTATCGTTTAAGTCCGGACAGGATTTAATCCCTGAAAGTATGACTGAATCAGTGAAAAATATTGGGATCATATTACATGCAGCCATTATGAAAAATGAAAGGTTTAAATATTTAGATACCGTTTTTATTGAAGGCCATACCGATAGCATTCCAATAAAGTTTGGTAAATATTGGTCAAAGGGTAATTGGGGATTAAGTGCTGATAGAGCCATTACTGTTTGGAAGTTATGGGGGGATGAAATAGATGTTTCGCCTGCATTAAATGAGCTATTAAACCACTCAGACGAAAACTTGTTCTCAGTAAGTGGCTATGCCGCAACAAGAAGGGTTCAACTTGATGAGAAAACACCTGAACAGAGGGCTAAAAATAGACGTATAGACATTAGGTTTACTGTAAAAATGCCTTCAATTGAAGATCTAGAAAGCATTAAACCAACGAATGGTAAAACAAAATCAGGAGGCTAATATGCAATTAAAACTGAACAGTTTACCTTTCAGCCTGCCAGATAAGCCTTTTGCCACAGCGACTGAAAAATTCTTGATCCTCGAATCTGAATTAAAGAGACTAGTGAAGGGCGCAGGAACTGAAAATGACAAATTTAAACTAGCTTGGCGGAAGTTATATAATACGGTTCAAGCTAAAGAAAATATTGAACAAGGACTTACTACTAAAATTGATATTAGAGCTTTGGGGATAGCCCTAAGCTCTCAGTTCAAAGATAAAATCAGAGTTACTAATAAAGTTTTAAATAAAATTAATGAAATAGCCGAGAAACCCAGCACTCTATTCATAGAGAATTTTTTCCAGTATTACCTTAATAACTTTAGCAAAATAGATAATCTTGAATATGCTTCTCTCTGGCTAATTCAAGCAAGAAGAGCGAGGAAGTTAAGTCAATGGTACGATCAAAATTTAATTTCTCTCGACGGTGCGCGATGGGTAGCTGAGCAAGCTATAACTAGGAACCAAGACTTTGATCAAGTTATTCATCAGCTTGAGCTAGATCAATATCAATCAGGTGACTTTATGGAGTCTGCTCAAAGGATTTATTATGTTGAGCAACTCAAAAAGATAGCGATTAACCAACCTCATGAGCTTTTAGTCGAAGTACAAAAGCAAGACGTTTATCAGTCTAGGTTCGATCAGTCTGAATTGCTTGGACATAAAATATTGAAAATCATGATTGAAAGAGCTCCTTGTAAAAATATTCATGAATCTTGGCTGAATGTCATTATGGCTATTGCTGGTGATCCACGTATACCAATGAGTCATCCTAGATACATTACTTGGTGGAGTCACATTCCTACACACTTTATTTCTAAAGTTAGAGGTTGGCTATCTCGTTTAGATCTAAAGCTCTTCCTTGAAGCTTTAGAGGACTTCTCTGAGTCATCATATGACCCAGAAATGAAGCGTATGTACCCATCTAGAAAAAGGTTTTTAGAAGGACTGCACGATAAGGAACTCATTCAAAACACAAGATTGTATATGAGTAGAAAAATGGCACATTACTTAAAGAGAAATTATAGGGCAGAGCATTTACCCGATTTTTCAATTGTTGCGGATGGCGATAAATCTATTATTTATGTAGATTTGGGAGATGCTCATATTATTGAAGGTAGCCATACTTGTTACTTGTGGATTTATAAGGCACTAGACCCTTCAGCAACAGTGTTTGACTACGGTAAAATCCAAGAAACTTATAGTGGTTTAACTGCTGGATTAGATAGAAAAATGTGGGATAAAGGGGTAGGTTCGAGAGCCAATATCACACATAACCCCATACATTTTAGTTGGCAAAGAAAAGCTATTGAAACTCTAGCCAATTTGAGAGTACCAGTAACAATAAAAGATGTTTTAACCCCTGACGATTATCGAGCATATGTTCGTAGATTTGGAGCACATTAATGGCTTTATCCGGCTTAATTACTAAATTCTTTAAGAATACAGATCGTTCTGTCTCATTTAACTTTACTCCTGATTCAGTTGACGGTGGTTATTTTTCTGTAGATAAAAGTCAGTATATAAACATCAAGAATGGCACGGCTAATGAATGGCTAACTCAACAATTCATCATTTTAAAGATGATTGAAGAACAAGGAGAAGCTGAAAGCATTCCCAATGGTTTTATCGTTTCAGCTGAAGTCTTATCGCGCCTTGATGAATACACTAGAGAAGCTCTATCTTTACCCGAAGTTTGGGACGGTACAATTACAGCTGATATCAAAGGTAATACCAGTCGCTCAAGTTTCCATATAGATCTATTAGTTACAGACCCTAATGGCCGTGATACTCATAGTTACTTAATTGAAGGGCCAATAATAAAGTTTGGAGAGTCATCTACATTCTTATTAACTCAAGCACAGCTTGTGGCTTTTGAAGCACGTAATCGTCATACAGAGTCAGGAAAAACTGAATTTGATAACTTAACTTATTTGCACAACCTTCAGCTTAGTCAAAAAGAAGGTGCTGATATTAAACTAAAGCATTTTGAAAAATTAGAAATTCATACACCTGAAAAAATTGCCGTTGAAGCTGAGCTAGACCAGTTTGGAAACCTGACTCTAACTCCTCAAATGGGTCAGTCATCAAGTCATGAAGAAATCCAGAAGGTTTTGGGACAAATAATGGCCCCTAATGCCAATACCATTAAAGTGGGTAACGAAATAATTTTATTCACTGAAGAAAAGATTAAAGCTGTTAAAGAGGTTTTAGATAATAGAAACATCCCTAAAAACAAAGTGAAAGAGTTTTTAGAGAATCCTACAGCTTTCATTGATGCATCGCTAGTAGATCTAGACCTTGGTTTTTCAATACGCGTTCATGGTGCAACGGCCTTTAAACATGCTTATTTTGGTGAAACAGATGACTCAGGAATAGATTGGTTTGGTAAGTCTGCTGCTTCTGAACAAGTAGTAGTATTTTCTAAGATTTTATCGGATGTAAAAGATTTGATTACTCTGTCTCAGCTTGAAGCTGTTGTTTTAGATGCTATCAGTACAGGGGCAACTGAAATAGATTTTGAAGGTAAAACTTATGATATTAGTGACTCAGAATTAGTTAATGCAACGATAGAAAAAGTTAAGAAAAATATTTCTGATGGGGTTCCTGATGACCCATCTTCAGAAGTCGATAGTGAAGGGGATGACGCATTAGAAAAGGAGCCTAAAGAAGTTATTGTTGTAGATATTGATCTTAACGATGAAATTTTATCTGAGAACTCTCCATTAGTTGAAGCAAACATTGAAGATGTTTCTCGAAAGGGTACTCTGAATTGGGAAAATCATATTAGAACGCCATTCAAGCATCAAGATATCGGTGTGAGGTGGATTCTAGGTTTGTTAGATCAAAGTGAGCAAGATAAGCAAATAAAAGGAGCTTTGTTAGCTGACGATATGGGACTTGGTAAAACTTTTATGGCGCTATCTGCCGTTGAACATTATTATCAAGAATTAAATAAAGTTGATGAAACACAAAAGCCAACACTAATTGTAGCCCCGCTAAGTCTCTTAGAAAATTGGAAGGACGAAGTAGCCAAAACGTTCGGAACTTCTCCGTTTAAAGATATTGTAATACTTCAGTCAGATGGTGAATTAAGCCGATTTCGGCACGGTGGCGTTGAAATCAGATCAGGCTCTAATGAGGACGGTGAATTTGAGCCTAAATATTCATTAAATGTTGGTAAGGAATACCATGATCGCTTAGATATGCCAGGAAGACTAGTAATCACAACTTATCAAACCTTGAGAGACTATCAGTTCTCTTTATGTTTAATAGATTGGGGCATCATTATTTTCGATGAAGCACAAAATATTAAAAACCCCAATGCACTACAAACAAGAGCTGCAAAAGGACTGAAAGCTGACTTTAAACTTCTTGCTACAGGTACGCCTGTTGAAAACACTCTAGCTGATTTCTGGTGTTTAATGGATACAGCAAGCCCTGAGTATTTAGGTGGATACCAAGAGTTTAGATCAAAATACATTTCTCCAATACTCCAAGCAGCAGGAGATGAAGTTGAAGAAGTAAGATCTCGTATTGGTAGAGATCTTCGTATACACGTTGGCTCTATGATGCTTCGACGCGTTAAAGAAGACAATTTAGATGGTTTACCTGCTAAACGTATTTACGTCGGAGTAGAAGACGAACAGTGGCTGTATATGCCTGAATTAGGTAAAACAATGTCAGGATATCAGCAGAAAGTTTATGACGGGGCAATTGAGTCACTGGCTGAGTCTGAAGAAAGCCATGTATTAGCGACATTACAACGCCTTAGAAGTAGCTCTCTTCATCCTAGGCTAGCTGATGGCGGTAAATTGAACGTCCCTCATAAAATGAAAGAACTTGAAAGCCTCTTCGACGAATCTGAAAAACTGAAAAGCCTTATACAGATACTTGATATGGTTAAAAAGCGTCAAGAAAAATGTATCATTTTTGTGGTAAATAAAAGGCTTCAAATGTTTCTAAGTTTGGCTCTAGGGAAAAAATATCAATTAGGGCCATTATCAGTCATTAATGGTGATGCTAAAGCTGTATCTAAAAACTCATCAACGCCAACACGGAAATCTATGATCATTGATTTTGAAGCTAAAGAGGGCTTTAACATCATAGTGATGTCTCCAGTAGCGGCAGGTGTAGGGTTAACCGTTGTAGGGGCTAACAATGTTGTTCATTTAGAAAGACATTGGAACCCAGCAAAAGAAGCACAAGCAACAGACCGTGTATATCGTATCGGCCAAACAAAAGATGTGAATATATATATCCCTGTTTTACTCCATCCTGAAATGGAATCATTTGACGTTAACCTTCACCGTTTACTGAGCAAGAAAACATTATTAAAAGATGCCGTAATTACCCCTGAAGAAGTAATACCAATGCCAGAAGGTATAGGTAAAAAAGGCGGGTTTACTGAAGGACAAACTATAAAATCCAATGAGATTAACAAATTAAGCTGGCAGCAGTTTGAAGCGTTAACGGTTGAAGTCATGTCCAAAGAAATTAATGCTGATAGTGCATGGCTTGCCAGTAACGGAGCTGATAAAGGCTCTGATGGAATTTTAGTTGTAGATAATCAGCTTATCTTAATTCAAGCTAAGCATACTAAAAGAGGCAGGTATGACGGCTATAAAGCAATTCAAGAAATTGTTGGTGCTAAACCTGTCTACGAAAGTGAAATGGGTAAGACTGGTTCAAGACTAATGTTCATTACTAATGCTACAGCACTATCTAAAAGAACCAGAGAAGTAAGCCAACAATGCAGTGTTGAAATTTTAAATGGTAAGGCACTCGCAGATCTAGTTGATAAACACAAAATATCGTTCAAACAAATTTTAATCAGGTTAGACAAAAAGCGGCTTAAGGTTTAATTAATGATAAAAATCATTTTGAACAAATAGTTGATTAAGGGAAATACCAAATGGACAAGTTAGAGACAGGATTAATAATAGCAGACCCATATATTTCACAAATATTAAGTGGAGAGAAAACATGGGAAATGCGTAGTCAACGTACCGGAAAAAGACAAACTATTGGTTTAATTAAGAAAGGGAGCGGGCAAGTTGTTGGTAAAGCAACAATAGTAGACTGTATTGGCCCTCTTAGCTTTTCTGAATTGTTGGAACGAACTGATAAACATGGAATCTCAAAAGATCAAGTTGAAGCAGGATTACTCAACAAATGGAATTTTGCATGGGTGCTTGAAGATATAGAAATGTTTGACCATCCGCTACCTTACCAACACCCCTCAGGTGCAGTAATTTGGGTAGATTTGATAAAAGCATTACGCCAACCAAATGTTCGTTTTGATAAAATTGAGTCCATTAAGGAAAAGCGTATACCTTCAAAATTAATAGGGACAACAATTCAAAGTAGCACTAGTCAAACTGAAACCTTGTTTGAAAAAAAAGACAAACTCCCCATTGCGCGTGATGGGACATCTTTTGGTAAACACCTGGCTAAAAAAGGTTGGTACACCGTAGGTGAAAAAGGCGATGAAAAAAAACTTTCATCTTTTGAACAAGCGTTGAAATATTTACAAAGTATGGACACTGCCAAGTGGCGTCGGCCAAACCCACAAGGAAACTGGGGAATAGTTTCAGCGATAGAGTGGAAATAAAAGGATTTATATGAATTACGAACAGTTAAAGCATAAACAACGCGAAATAAGATCTAGCTTTAGTGAAAGCTTAGGCTTACGCACCCATAGAGCTTTAAGTTGGCTTAATCGTTCAGAGCAATGTGAAAACGACTTAGACGCACAATTCATCTTTTTGTGGATAGCTTTTAATGCTGCATATTCGCAAGAGGCAGATACAATCAGAATAACAGAAACTCAATCCTTTCAAATGTTTGTACAAAAACTTTGTGAATTAGATCAACAAGAGCATATACACCATTTATTATGGGATGAGTTTTCAAGCAGCATTCGCCTTTTAATAGATAATCAGTTTGTCTTCCAACCTTTTTGGGATCATCACAACGGAAAAATAGACGAACAAGAATTTAAAGAACGTTTTAGCAAAGCAAAGACTAAAGCGAATAAAGCACTCAGTCAAGGTAACAGTCCCGCATTGTTAACCGTTATATTATCGAGGCTTTATACGTTACGTAACCAAATTATGCATGGCGGTGCAACATGGCAAAGCTCGGCCAATCGCGATCAACTAAGAGACGCAGTAACTTTTCTCTCAAAGTTAGTCCCCATTTTAATTAATACCATGATGGATAACGCTAATACCCTATGGGGTGAAGCAAGTTATCCATTAATCAGTAATAGTTAAAATTTGCAGTTAACTTAGTAGGTTAAAATGAATCAATTAGAAAAAAAATTGTTGAGTAAAACCATTAAGGGACTCATTCGTCACAATAGCTATCTTTGGTGGGAGTTAAAAAAACAAGCAGACTCCTTTGGCTATCAAGAATATTATCCAAGGCAATTTGAATATGAGCAACCAACTAGGATATATATTAAGAAATTACCTGCCGATATAAAGGTAGATTTGTTTAATGAGGCTATTAAGCGCCAATCTGCAAATAATTTAAACATAGATGATTTTTTACAACAAACTTATGTGCTAGAAATAATATAAGAAATTGGACGGCGGGCAGAAATTGCAGCTCGAAGAACTGTAAATTGGTAATAATAAATTTAACCTAGCCAGTACACTCAGTTAGTGGATATATATATGAACCGTGATGAACATAACCAAAAGAAAGTGAACGATGACTGATAATAATTTAATTAAAATGGTGCAAACAGGGGATTTAGTAGGTGTTAAGGCCTACTTAGCTGATTCAGATGTTGATATCAATCAATGTGACGAGTCAGCTAAAACGGCTTTTGAACTTTCTTTAAATGCAGGTTTTAAAGCTATTGCACAATGCTTGATTGGTGATGATAGATTTAATGTAAACAACCAAGAGAGTAATCCATTAAAGCTCACAATCAAACTTGGATTTTTAGATCTAGCAAATGAACTACTAGATAAAGGCGCTAATCCTAATTTTAGATGTGAAGAGTCAACTAGTGCACTCCTACTTGCTCTTGAAAATGAATATTACGACTTAGCTCAGAAAATGGTTGATTGTGGTGCCGAAGTTAATATTCGAAATAGT
>Ga0105356_10002218_pt1 | contig 19409 bp, 18 predicted proteins | sample GOMGulsemesocosm_3_FD_83502 | JGI IMG/M metagenome (GOLD analysis project Ga0105356, IMG submission 83502) | Methane-oxidizing microbial communities from mesocosms in the Gulf of Mexico - GOM9D Gulf of Mexico | ecosystem: Environmental > Aquatic > Marine > Cold seeps | place: Gulf of Mexico... | reverse complement strand
TGCTGTGATGGAATTCACAATGAATAATTACTCTAATAATATTTCTTTAGATACTATTGCCAAGGTAGCTTCCATGACGAAAAACGCCTTTTGCAAGTACTTTAAAAAACGGACTAATAAGACCTATTTCAGATTTTTAAATGAATTAAGGGTAGAAAACGCCAGTAAGCTATTGCTTGTAAATAATGACTATTCCATTGCTGAAATTGCAGACCAATCTGGATTTAATAATATATCAAATTTCAATAGGCAATTCAAATCTGTGAAACATTTAGCCCCATCAGATTACAAAAAACAAAAAAGGATGCCGCAATAGACATCCTTTATCTGTTTTTTTATGTTTTATTTTGACAACCCTGCAACGAGGGTATAGATAAAATCCCCGTGTACTCCGGTAAAATACTTATTATTCTTAGTCCAGAAAGCTTTTCTAGCTTCTTCATCTGCCCAATGTGTTCTAACCAGTTCTCCCGTTCTCTGTTGCGCTTTTTCTAAGTCGGCAAGAGAGTTTACAAAAAAGGCTTCTACGAATTCTGTTCTGTCAGATCCCCAAGCATGCGCATTGGGGTAGTAAGCCTTAAAATAATCGTTTTTATGAATTACATTCTCAAGAAATTCCTTTCGCAGCGCATTAAATTCCTTTTGAGACCCATCCTCTGGGAAGGAAAAATGACTCTTTCTCACATAGCAAACCATATCTTCAGTCGCTGCCTGACTCATAACTTTAGCTCCAGATAAGGTGGCATAAATTTCATCGGAATGAAAATCCTCATAATAGGCATTTCGCTTTTTAAAAAATGCCGCTCTGGCATCATCATCTGGCCATGCTGCTCTGGCTAGCTCTCCATTGCGATCATCAGCTTTATCAATAGCTTCCCAATTGGCATAAGACTGCACATAAACGAGTTCTGTATTATCAGCAGTGTAACGATGTAAAAAGAAAGAGGCACTCAAGATCAGTTCATTTTTCATGGTAACTTCCTCCAAATATTCTTTTTCAATGGCCTTCCATTCATCCATAGAAAAATCTTCCAAATCCATATTCCAGTGCATGGTAGTCACCGTAATATATTGAGGTCCTTGCGGGGTTTCTTCTTGTGCAAAAGAAGAGGTACTAAATAGCAATAAGAATACAGCTATTACAATTAAAGATTGTTTGGTTGTTTTCATAATCCCTTAAATTAAATTAGTATAATGAATGATTAATATTACATACTATTTTAAAATTTGGGACTTAAACAAGAGATTTGAGACCAGCTATAAATGACATTAATACCAATTATAGTTGTTGCTATTATCAACAATGTAAAAAGGGAGGATGGCATACATTGTTCCTATAAATATACAAAAAAGCCGCTTATTTAAAGTATATATAACCTTTTCTCAGTCAACACTTCAAATAAACGACCTCATTACAACGTTAATTTACTATTCTTCTGGCACTCCCATTGACTTATGTAATTCAGGAACTGAGCTAAAGATTTTATCGCTATGGATTCCTGTTAAATATCGTGTTCTTATATCGTTATATTCCTTTTGTCGTGCATCACCTTTCCAATGTTCTCTAAATAATTTCCCTTGCATGGCAATCCCTTTTTCTAACTCGGCTAATGTTTCGGCTACAAATACTTCGACAAATTCAGTATGGTCTGCACCATAAAAATGTCTTTGAGGATAATAGGCTTTATAGTGATCATTTTTATGAGTTACCGCTTCATTATATTCATTTATCAAGTCCATAAATTCATCATTAATAGCAATACTACTATCATCTGGAAAGGTGAAAAAATTTGTTCTTGCATAATAAATCAAAGGCAAGTCTGTTTCTTCCATGATTTTAGCTCCAGGAATTGTTTTATAGATTTCATCTGAATGTTTACTATTATAAAATTTAGATTGACTTTTTAAAAATGCCGCTCTTATAGCTTCATCAGGCCAGGCCTCTTTCTCCAACTCAGCATTTCTCTTAGCTGCTAATTCAATAGCACTCCAAGAGGGATAAACAGTAATAAATAAAATCTCCGAACTATCTTCTGTAAAATGATGTTGTAATACCGTTGTTGATAAAATATACTCATTCTTCATTATAATTTTTTCATGGTACTCGGTTTCTATGGTTTTCCATTCGTCTGCTGAAGAGGTTTTAAGATCCATATTCCAATGCATTGTTGTAACACTAACATAGAGTGGTTCGTAATCTTGAGCGTATATTGAGGCTGAAATTAAGAATACCAAAATGGTAATTCCTTTAAAAAATGAGTTCAATGTTTTCATAATTTCAAATTTAAATTAGTATAAAGATGGTTAGTAAATACAACAATAAGACTCTGAATTTCTAGAGTAAAACTTAAACAACGCATTATGATAGATTGCTACTGAGCATTTTAAAGATACAAAATTAATTTAACTTCAAAACACAAAAAAGGCTCACAGACTAAAAATAGCTGTGAGCCAATGGTGTATATAATTAGGGTAAATTCTTTACAATTTCTTTACGTATTTTGTAATTATGACAATCTGTGTCGGCCCGACTTTTCCTTCGATAAACTCAGCATTTTCACGATCTAAAGAAATTCTTCGCACCGCTGTACCTTGCTTGGCAACCAGACTAGATCCTTTTACTTTTAAATCTTTTATAAGCACTACTGAATCTCCCGCTTGTAAAACAACTCCGTTTACATCTCTATGTACAATTTTATCAGTATCATCTTCGCCTTCTCCTGTTGCTTTTGCAAACTCGAGCAGATCGTCCTCCAAATACATCATATCTAGCAGGTCTTGAGGCCAGCCTTCACTTCGTAAACGACTTAACATCCGCCATGCGATAACCTGCACCCCTTGATGCTCACTCCACATACTATCATTTAAGCATCTCCAGTGATTGGCATCTGTATTATCTGGAGTTTCAATTTGGTCAACACAGGTATTACATGCCAGTAAAGCTTTATCGAGACTTTCAGTTTTTGCAGGAGGAATAACATAAACGCTAAGGTTTTCTTCACTTGTACACAATTCACATTTTGAATCGCTTCGTTTTTTTAATTCTCTTTCTAAACTCATATCCTAGTCTCAATTTTAGTTCTGCAATATTACACTTATAAACTAGCTTCTACAAATATTAAGTGTCTCAGGTCATTTTTTGGTCATTCCCTTTAGGAGTATTTCATAGGAATGATCGATAGGTTTACAAATAATCTTGAGGTCTAATTCCTTTTGATAAAGAGAAGGCCTTGTCATACACTGGCTCCTGCTTTTTCCTTTCGTATTCAGTAACTAATTTTTTTTCCGATATCTGTGATATATTCTTTTTTATTAGCTGGTGCAGTTAGACATTGAGTATTCATTAGTTAGTTTTTTACTTATGTTCACACCAAAACCATTCAGTTTGAATTGGTTGCTAACTGATTAATATTTTAATTTAAGTGTTTCTTAATCATATTAGTCCAGTATAATATTAAAAACAGTATTGATGGTAGCAGAAAAAACATAGCAATTCCAGATGCTAACAAGGAAGCCTCATTAGATCCTCCAAAACGATCAAAAACATTGCTATATGAGAAAGAAGCAAGCAGTACTGTAATAATATAGACGCCTTGAAATGCTGAATAAAGGTATAAACCATTTAACTTTCGCTGAATCATCATAACTGCTCCAACCAGAGTTCCAATCGCTGAGCCCGCATAAATCCATCCCCGAATATAGTTGTTGTGTCCATCCATCATAGAAACCATTTCATATAAATAAGCTCTTCCAATTGTAAATACTGAACCTATTATAGTTAAAACACATAAAACAATTAAAAAGCTCGCATTGCTTTTTTGACGGTTTACATCATAGGCGCTTTGGTCTTCACCACAGGTGGGACAGTAATTGGTTCCCTCATCCATTTGCTGTTTACATCTCTTACAATTCGTCATATTATTTCAAGTTTAAAAATTAATCTTTATAGATTATTGATTTTTCAATTTAACCCACAAGAAGACTTTTGTCTGGCTTGATAAATTATATTTTCATATTAATTCATCTCTTAGCTTTTTTGGCATTGCTTTAATCACCATATCATAAGAATGGTCAATTAATTTAAAAATAAATTCCTGAGATAGCTCACCCTTATATATGGAGATTGTATTCCAATGTTTATTACTAACATAGGGGCCAGCATAGATACTGTCATATTCATTTCTTAATTCCAATGTATATGTTGGGTCACATTTTACCGTAATTGAAGCTTCACCTCTTTCCCATTTGTCTAGAGGGGCTAATACAAACATTTTATTAAGAACCTTAAAGACTAACGTTTCAGAATCAAATGGAAATCCCTCAGTACAATGCTTTTTATTTATACAATGCTCTCTTAATTGTTCAATGTTTAGCACTTATTTTATTTTTTATATATAGATGATACTAAGTTACTGATTTTATTTAATGCCTACAGCAAGGCATTTGCCTCAAATGGACGTCTTCAGACACTTCTTTTTTTTCTTATGCAGTAGATTCTTAGAGTCGCCATATTCATTTATCTATAATCTTATTTCCCTATCTCGCCCAAATGTGTATTATTAAAGGTATCAAAATACGTTAAGCCATAACCAAAAATGCGATCCATAGCGGCATGTGAAAATAGAATAACTCCCATAAGCTGTATCATATCATATTGAAAATACAGGTCCATCCAAAAAAGCATTAGCAGTTATTCGCTTTTTAACGCGGTTTTTATTTTAATTAATTTTATACAATACAGGTTTGCTTGGTGATGCGTCATTTTCAAAAGGTGCAATTTGTAAATTAAGCATATAAGCTCCATCTTCAACGGTATTGGGCACAAAAATAAACTCGGTAATTGTGGCGTCTAGTCTAAGTTTATTATTAGTATCCCAAAAGGCATTATGTGCTAACAGCAATCCATCATCCTTTTCTTTATCGACACTTGGCAGATCAATTAATAAATGTTTGATGCCTTTTTCTTTCAATAAAATCGCGGCCTCTTCGAGTAAATACGGTGGATTTGTATGAGAATACTGCTTGGAGAGTTTCTCACTTGTATTTGGGATGGTTCTAATTACAACGGCTTCTCTTTTTTTATTCCCAAGAGCAAACTTCAATTGTTTTTTAGAAATCACAAAATCACCTTCTATAAATTCGGGAGCAACAGTAACGACTTCTGCTAAAAAGAAAAAATGTTTTAAACACTGATTAACAGAGTGAAAGTCCTTAGTAATATGACCTGCACATTCGGTATGTGTACCATGGGCATGCGGATTAAAATAGATATTATTAAAATTTACAGTGGCACCTTGAGCAACACTCCCTACCCAACCATCTTCGGCAACGGGTTCAATTTTTGGAGCATTGAGATACCAGGCATTGACATTTTTATTCGAATTTCTTATAGGAATAGAAATATCTATAGGTTTTGATAAGTCTATTTGGAGTTTTCTTGAGTTATACTGAATGGTTGTGATCATATTCAAAGATACTTAAATCATAAATAAATCGGAAGCTATTCCGTCTGCTAAAAATTTCCCTTTGGCTGTGGTCTTCAAAGTGTGGTCCTCAAGAACCAGTAATTTTTGACGGATAAATTTATCGGAAGCCCCTAGCACATGCTTTTTATAATCGGCACCAAATTCGGTGTTAATCTTTTCGATTGAAACGCCCCAAACCGTCCGTAAACCCGTCATTATATATTCGTTAAACTGATCCTTTAAAGACAGTATTTCGGTCTCACTTGGCAGAATACCTTCTTGAATATTTTTGATGTATATGGTATTATTTGAAATATTCCAGCTCCGTGTTTTACCATTAAAAGAATGTGCCGAAGGCCCTATTCCTAAATAGGATGCTCCCTGCCAATACGAAGTGTTGTGTTTTGAAAAATAATTAGGCTTTCCAAAGTTAGAAATTTCATAATGGACAAACCCTTGTTTTGCTGTTTCCGAAACCAAATGGTTAAAATGAACTAAAGACAAGGCTTCATCGATTGGTGGATAATCTCCTTTTTTTATAAACATATCTAGGGCCGTTTTCGGCTCCACCGTCAAGGCATAACTAGAAATATGGTTGATTCCAAAACTAAAAGCTAGCTGTAAATTATCATTCCATTTATCCAAGCTCATTTCGGGAATACCATAAATTAGATCGATGGTAATATTATCAAAATATCGGATTGCTTCCTTCAAACAACCTATAGCTTCTTGAGCGTTATGAGCTCTGTTCATGGATTTCAAATCCTCTTCAAAAAAAGATTGTATTCCTATACTCAGTCTGTTAATTCTTGAGTTTGCGAGCTCCTGAATACGTTCCTTCGACAAGTCATCCGGATTGGCTTCTAAAGTAATTTCAGGGTTGGGACTCAGATTAAAATTATTATAAACACAGTCGATCAACGCCTCCAATTCCAGAGTTGACAACAGGCTTGGTGTCCCTCCTCCAAAATAAACAGTGTCAATAATTTGATCTTGCAATTCATTTTTTCGCAATTTCAGTTCTGTTATTAAGGCTAAAATAAGGTCGTCCTTTTTCTTTAAGGAGGTAGAAAAATGAAAGTCGCAATAGTAACAGGCTTGCTTACAAAATGGTATGTGAATATATATTCCGGCGATGACTAATATTGTTTAGGATTAGGATTGCAAATTTTATGCATTCCTTTTTATTTTTTAACACGACTTTCGTTCTGTTTCACAAAACTGTCCCAGCCCGAATAGCTTTTTCCTATGCTAATGCGCCCAGAATTATAAAAATGACAAACTGCCGCTGCTAATCCATCGGTAGCATCCAGGTTTTTAGGCAAGGTTTTTAGTCCTAAAAGGCTCTGAAGCATTTTAGCCACTTGTTCTTTACTTGCATTACCACTACCCGTAATTGCCATTTTAATTTTTTTAGGAAGGTATTCGGTAATAGGAACCTCACGGGATAAGCCGGCAGCCATTGCTACTCCTTGCGCTCTACCCAATTTAAGCATACTCTGTACGTTCTTTCCAAAAAAGGGTGCTTCAATTGCGATCTCATCTGGATGGTGGGTTTCGATAAGCTCTATAGTACGTTCGAAAATCAATTTTAATTTCAAATAATGGTCATCGTACTTTTTCAGATCTAATTCATTCATCTGCAAAAAAACCATTTTTTTATTAACGATTTTAATCAGTCCAAAACCCATAATTGTAGTTCCAGGATCAATACCTAATATGATACGTTCTTTACTCATAAATTTAAAACAAACTAAGCATTACTATTTCACTAGCATACAAAACTAAACAATTCTTTGCTGTTCCTAATTGGAAAGCTGCTGATATTTAATGCTCCTTTTTAATTATAAAAGAATTAAATTTAAAACAGGCTACTAAAGACCTCAACCAACCTTTATGACTACTGGTAGTTTAAATTCTGTCTTTACTTTTTGACCTCGTTTATAAGCTGGCAGTATTTTTGGCAAGCCTTCTAAGCTACGTATTAGCATCCTATCAATTTCTGGAATTTGCGATTTTACTCCTGCCGTATTTCTAAGTTCCAAAACCGTCAATACTCCTGTTTCCGAAATTAAAAATGTAATGTTAATGGTATCATTTAAATCTTGGGACACTACAATTTTTTCCTGGGCTAGTTTTGCAGTGATATGTGCCGTTAGCGTGGCTCCAAAACAAGCTTTACGCTCTGCTTTGTTCAGGGAATGATCACAACTAGAAAATGTAGGGTATTCATCGACTTCATTCCAATTAAATGTTTGTAAATCTTCATTTAAAATTTCTTGAGAAGTCACCTTTTTCTTCTCGAAATAATCACAAGAAGAAACACATAATAGTAGAATAAAAAGACTTAGGTACTTCATTGATGCATAACTGAAGTGGAAAAGTACGATTTTTTTGAATTAAAAAACGGCATTTCACCAGCTTAGTTAAAGACATTATTACTCGGTTTTAATTTTTACTTGTTTTTTGAATACTGTCTTCTGTTTTTCCAGCTTCTAGGAATTTTTCTTCTTTCAATTCTTTGATATGATATTCTACCGTGAATTTAAAATCACTTTTAGGAAACTTTGTCAAAAACCCTTCAAACAATTTAATTCTTGTATCAATATCCTTATAGTATTTATTCTTAGATAATATTAAATATAATTGGGTAAACTCATCATTTGGTTTTTCTTGTATCGCCAACTTATAGGCATCTATCGCTTCTTTATATTTTTTTTGCCTATTATAAACAGTTCCTAATTTTGAGTATTCTGCATTTAATGGGATGTCCCAAATCTTTAATGCCGATAAAATATAGACTTCAGCTTTCTCAAAATCTTCCATTTTCTGATACAACTGCCCAAGTATATACAAATTCGTAGCATTTTTTGAATCAAATTCTAAGGCTATTAGGCCCTGCTCTATAGCCTTTTCATATTCATAAATCCGGACATAACAAAAGCTCAATTTTTCATGAATAAATTGTGTGGACTCATTGAGCTCAATCAATTTCTCAAACCATATGGTCGCATTATCATAATCTTCTTTCCAATAATAGTTTTGAGCTTTTAGGCTTATCAAATCCTTATTATTAGCATAACTTGACAAGCCTATATCTATATATTTATTCGCCGTTTTATAATGGCGTTTTTTCACATGAAATCTCGCAATCCTAAATATGGTCTTCTGATGGGTACTATCCAATTGAAAAGCACTAAAAAACCTATTTTGAGCCGTAGAATCTTTTAAATGCTCTAGTACCAATCCGAGTTCGTAATGATAATTAGGGTTGCGATAATCAATATCTATAAGTTTATAAAACTCCTCAGAAGATCTTTGGTATTTTTTAGTTTTTGCAAGTAGTTTCGCAAATTGATAACTAATCAAAGCATCTTCTGGATTGACATCAATACTATACTGATAATTATCTAAGGCCGCATCATAATTACCAATGGCTATGTATGCTTTAGCTATTCTATCGTATACTCCAGTCAGGTCTTCACTTTTTTGATAAGCTTCAATGGCTTTAGTATAATTTCCATTGAGGTATAAACTATCAGCTAGAGCTAGAGCTGAAGATTGGGCTTCGGCTTTAGAGACAAGAAGAAATAGGACAATTATAGCTAATTTTTTCATTCTTAAAAGATAAGATTTTTAATTCTTTTGTTTGGCTTTTATGTTTTCGATTCTCTTCTTATAATAATTATTTCCACTAATTTCAAATGCTTTGTTTACATTTTTCAAAGCCATATCAAAATCATTTTGCGACTCGTAATATTCCGCCAAAGAATCGTAAGCATTAGCATTTTCCGGGTAATATTTTATATTCATTTCGAAGAATAATTTCGCTTTTTCTGGAGATCCCATTTGCATATTCATATAGCCATAACTGTTTAACATTTCATCAATCATAGGTGGAAAAGCATATCCGAAGTGACTTGAATATATTTTTTCCTGTTCTTTTAATAAGGCAAGAATGGTTTCAACTTTGGTCTCTGGATTATTATATAATTGAGGGCTTTTAAATTGATACCAATCGAAGAGAAATACTAGGCCATCTCGCATAGAAGGTAAGGGTACAGTCCCGTGTAAATCCTCTGGATAGACCTTCCATGAAAAATTAAGCCCAGCCTGTTTTTGGGTTTCAGCATGTTTTGAAAAGGCTATAATTGAGCGCGCAAACAGGCTGAATTCTGAGCTGTCTTCCATGACATTATCTATAGTTACTTTTTCATCCCACATATGGAGTTGTTCTGCAGCTAGGGATACAAATAAGGATTTGTTTTTGAAACTTTCAGACTGGAGTTTCATCTTAGCTTCCTTTAATAATTTTTGATTATCCCACTCAATACTCGGATCAATGGCTATATAATTTTCAAAAAGATGGGCGTGATTAATGAGCATATTTATGGTAAATAAACCGGCATAGGAATGCCCAATAAGCGTTCTATATGGGCTTGTTTGATATTTCCCATCAATATATGGAATCAATTCTTCTTCTATAAATTTTGTGAATTTTTCGGCTCCTCCGGTATTCTGATCCATACTCCCACCGTCTCTCGTTTTAATTTGTGAGGTTGTTAAATCTCGAGTTCTATGCTCCCTATTAGAAATACCGACCAAAATCATATGTGGTAAATAATGCCCCCAATAATTATTATAAACGACTTCCAAATTACTTTTTAAGGAAAACCCATCCAAAAGATATACTACAGGATACTTCGCTTTGTTTTCGGGATTATAATTTTCTGGTAGTTGGACCCAAAAATCCCGCTGTTCTTTTAGTGTTTTTGAAAATAAACTATCACTTGAGGCCTCAGGATTTTGAGCATTGGCCTTATTATTAAAGTTTATGAGCAAAGAAAAGGCTAAAATAAACAGGAATTGTTTTTTCATTTTTGATTGGTTTTAGTGATTAAAAATCATTTTAAAACCGAAGCCTCAACTCCGGTTTTCCAACTTTACGCAATAATTGCACCAAAAATATATTTCGAATAAATAATTAAGATTTCACCAATATTAATCGGTTATAAATCTACTGTCAAGCACCGGCATTATAGGACCTGAAAAATAATTGGCAATGCGTATTTTACGACTACGTTTTCCCCTGCCTGTTTCCCAGGTTTCATATTTGGAAGTTGTTTAATCACGCGCTTTGCTTCTTCTTCTAACCTCACATCGCTAGCTCTTGATCTTACGTCTATAATATCTCCTGCCTTATTAATCTTAAAAATCACACTAATACGCTGTCTTCCTTTCAGACCTAAATCTCCTGCTAAATCCGTATTGAATTTCTTTTGCACATGCTTAGTAATATTTTTTTCCATACAAGCTCTACGTTCCGCATTGGTTGAAAGATTCTCACATGCTGGATAAACAGGAACATTTTCTACAGCCTCGAACGATACCCCTGAAGCATCCGAAAAGTCTTCAATTTCCAAGCGTTCTTGAATTTTAGGAACTTTCGTTGTCGTATTTGATGAACCCTCTTCTACTTGAAATATTATAGGTAAAGAATAAGGCACTACTACATTTTTACCCTCATGGCTTCCCGCAGTCATTTTAGGAAGTAAACTAATCACTCTTTTTACCTCTTCTTCCAATCTAGGATCATTTGCTCTTGATCTTATCCCTTCAACGACACCATCTGTATTAATTTTAAAAACCACACTAATACGCTGTCTTCCTGTCAATCCTAGATCTCCAGCTAAATCCGTATTAAATTTCAACTGTATGTGTTTGGTGATTTTTTTTGACATACACTCTCTGCGCTCGGCATTGGTGGCGAGATTTTCACAGCCTGGAAATACGGGAACATTTTCTATGACATAGAAGGAAACTTCATTTGCTCCGGTCTTCTTTGCATTGGTATACACCATAGGATTTGTTCCAGTCCATTTCATGTTTTGCTTGTAAAATCCAACAGGTGGTTTTTCGTCTTTATGATGAATGGAAGAGGTTCTATCTCCTGTGTTTTTATCTATATCATACCAAAACATATAGTCCTGATTCTGTTGAAGAAAATCTACCGCTTTTTCTATTTGAGCATCATTTTCAGGAGTGACTCCAATCGCTTTCTCAATGGTGAATGTAAACTTCTCAAGATCAGATTTATCATAATCTTTTGAACTTGTCGACCAATTAACATACATTATATATGAGGTCCCATCTGGGGAAGTTACCGAAGACGCTTCTAAATCATCAGGTACCTTTTCATCCTTATGATGTACAGTATACCTCGATGCCTCATCGGTATGTTGGGCCCAACTCACATAATTAGGATTGGCCTTTAAAAAGGCTTCATATTTGCTGTGAATTGCTTTATTTGCTTCAGACATCGAACCGCGTTCATCATTTTTCAAAATATAGGTGTATTGACTTAGATCTAAGGAATTGTTTTGATCATCTATAACTTTTTCTTGAGTACAGGAGGTATACATTAACATCCCTAGTACCACAGGGAGCAATAGCATATATTTTAATTTTAAAATTTGCTTTGATTTTGTTTTACCTATCATAATGATTCGTTTTTTTATTAATGATTTCTTAAAAAATGAATTGATAAAAGACACATTTTGTGTTTCAAACACCTGAGACAATAAATTCTCATAATAGCGCTGTTTATCTTGTGATTTTAAGGCTTTAGCATCGGCTATATATTCGTGGAGTGTTGTGATTCTATTCTGATACATATAAATCAAGGGATTAAACCAAAACAAGATTTTAAGCATTTCAAATACCAATAAATCTATGGAGTGCCTTTGTTGGACATGAATGGACTCGTGTTTTAAAATCGTATCCTTATCCTCCGCTTTTATATGCTCTCCCAAAAACACATAATAGAAAAATGAAAATGCAGCATTGCTCTTAACCAATTCGACGATTATCAAATCCCCTTGCCAACGCTTTGGGTTTTTATAAATTAAAAGCCCAATCCTGATGAGTTTAAAAACAAAAATCCCCAAGGCTATAAAGACTCCCAGATAAAATAATAATTCCCAAGAGAATACAAATCCAGTATTTTGATCAATGCTAGTAGCTATGGTTGTATTAGATTCTAATTGACTGAGATTACCAATAATAATTTCCGGCAATGCGATGATGAATTTTTGTGGTACCACATCCTTAAATTGTTCAACTTTAATAAAGGGTAAGGCTATCGATAATAAGGCGGTTATTAATAAATAGACTCTATTCCAGTTAAAGAATGTTTCCTTCTTTAAAAACAGATCATAGATCATTAAAAAGAACAACTGAAAGGCGATGGTTTGTAAAATATAATGTAACATGCTATTCTTTTTTATTAATTTCCTTTAATATTGATTCAAGTTCATTTAAACTAATATCGTTCTTCTTCATAAAAAAGGACACCATACTTTTAAAGGAACCTTGAAAATAATTGTCAACCAATTTATTTATAGATTGGTTACTATATTCTTGTTGTTGTACAAGGGGGAAATAGATATGGCCCTTCCCTTGTTTTTCATAATCTACAAATCCTTTACTTTCCAAGATCCTCACAATGGTAGACACCGTATTATATGCAGGTTTTGGATCGGGAAACTCCTCAATAATCGCTTTTACATTTGCCTTTTTTAATTGCCATAGAATTTGCATGATATCTTCTTCGGCTTTGGTGAGCTGCTTTATCATTTAACTAAGTTTTTAGTTTAATACTATTACAAATATAACTAAAAATTTAGTTTGAACTAATTTATTAGTTTAAAAATGTAACAATTTTTAAATATCCTCGTCATACTACAGACAATCAAACTCAATTACATGGATATTTTTTTAGTTATAGTTGCTGCCTTATTTATGTTTCTTGGAATCATAGGTAGTTTGCTCCCCATTTTACCAGGACCTTTAACTAGTTGGGTTGGTTTATTAATACTTCATCTCACAGATGCGGTTCCAATGAACTGGACCTTTTTAATTATCACCTTAGTAATCGCCATTCTTATTTGGCTTTTAGATTATATAATCCCTGCACTTGGCACAAAAAAATTTGGTGGGAGTACCTATGGAATGATAGGGACTTCAGTCGGATTAATTGTAGGACTTTTTGCTCCTATTCCTGGTGGGATTATCATTGGCCCTTTTGCGGGTGCCTTTCTTGGTGAACTCCTCAATAAAAGCGATTCCAAGACGGCTTTAAAAGCTGCATTTGGATCTTTTATAGGATTTATAAGCTCTGCCTTTTTAAAATTTGTTGTTGCCCTTATCTTTTTAGGACTGTTTATCGCAAAACTATGGGATTATGGAAGCTTATTTTTCTAACAAAAAAAGCCTTGCGATTAGTTAGGAACTTCTAATCATAAGGCTTAGGTCAATTGCTATTTTTAAACAAGTAAGTTCGAGGGATATTCAATACTTTATTGTCTAAACGAAGCTAAGGTTTATTTTTAAATTTTAGTTACGGTAAAACCGTAGACTTACTGCGTAAAAACCGTAAAATTCCACTTTTATACTGGTTAACAGTGTTTTATGATTAAAAAATAACTGCGATTTTATGCTGTAAAAATAGAGAGAATGAAGGCTTCTATTAAATAAAGCCCTTTTTTCGTGCCTCAGAGAGTAAGGTCTCATCCTTACTATCCTCAACTGAAAACAACAGTTTCAATTGTTTTTTACGTTTTTCTATAGCACTCATTGACAGATCAATATGCTCCTTTAAGGTTTTGGTCTTTACGCCTTGTGATAGCAAATGCAAAATTTTCCTATTGGTATCATCCAAATAGATATCACTTGAAACCGTGGTCTTTAAAAAGCCATTTACCGTACTGCTATAATAAGGAGGGTCTAACAGAACGTGCTGAAAGGCTTCAGCTAATTCCCTAGAAGTTAAATCACTTTTTATCAGAAGACCTTCAGGACTAATTTCTTTAATAATATTTAGAATTCTAAAGGATTCATTAAACATCGTTAGAATAATAATCTTTGCTTCTGGCAGGTATACTCTGGCTATTTTTGCGAGGTCTTCCCCAGAAGTTATCAAACCATCTTTGGATGCCGGTAAACTAATGTCAAAAAAAATTACATCATAGGGCTCTAATCTAGCTGCTTTTTTAATGAGCTCGTTAGCCATATCACAGTCATGAGCAATATCAATTTCTAAATTCTGAAAATCCTTTTTTGTGGCTAATAATGTGTTTTGGTAGCCTTCAATAATCATTGGATGATCGTCGACCATCAATATTTTTAAATGTTGTTCCATAATTACTACAGGGGGATCGATATTTTTATTATTGTACCCTTATTTGTTTCAGAATGCACCTCAGCAATGCCTCCTATTTCTTGAACTCTTGAATCAATATTTTTCAATCCAATTCCCTTTCTTGCTTTACCGACATTAAACCCACAACCATCGTCTTCAATAATAAATAATATGAGACCATCATTTAATTTAAAACTAATTTTAATACGGTTTGCCTTAGCATGTTTATAGATATTTTGCATAGATTCTTGTAATATTCTATACATATGGATTTTGGTTTTATTGGGTACCCCTTCCCAATCAATACTATTATCTTCATCAAAGGAAAACGCCAATTCATAGGCCCTGGTTTGGGTCTCAATTAGGGATTTTACTATCGTTATAAAACTCGAGCCCGAAACAAAATCGGTATTTAAATCATGTGATATTTGTCTAATCTCAGTTTCAATAGTTTTAAGCTCGTTAATATATTGACTTCTCGAATTTATAGCCGCATCAGATTGTACGAGATTTAAGCTATCTAAGCTCAATCTCGTTCCAAATAATCGTCCTAATATACCGTCGTGAAGTTCTGCTGCGATACGTTTTTTTTCATGGGCTCTTCCCTCATCAATTTTATCCTGCTGTGCCAACATGAGGTTATAAATTTCCTCGTTAGAGGCCTGCTGTTTTTGAATGAACTCCAACTTTCTATTTTTAGAACGCTGTGTAATGACAATATATAATAAAGTTAAACTCATTAACAATCCTATAGAAATAAAGATAAAGAGTAATCGCTCCTTGGACAATTGCGCATTATCTGCTTCTATTTTATCCGTTTCAAACTCTAGTCTAGCAAACTTATTTCTAATAGCCCGCTCTTTGAGTATTAAACTATCGCTTAATTTGATATATTCATTAAGGTGATTTTTACCGGTAATTCCATCTTCTAAGTTTGACATTAATTTCAATGTCTTTAAAACAAAATCATTAGACTTTGATTTTTTTGCTAGGTTATAATTCTCTTTAGCCAACTTTAAGGCTGATACTTTATTTCCAGTCTCAAAATAGAAATTGGACATATCCCCTAATATTGCCATCTTCACAAAGGAGTCATCTAAACTATCACCAATCCTAAAGGCCTCTTTAAATTGACTTTCTATTTCAGAATTACTTTCGTTTTTAAGCAGAAAATTTGTGTTTGCAATGTTCCCTAAAACGATAGTATATAAATCAGGGGCAACTTTAAATAAGCGCTCATCACTAATTAAACCTTTATAAATGGACAGAGCTTTAGGGTAATCTCCATTATTTCCATAGGAAAATGCCAAATTGTTCGAGGAATGTATAAAATAACCATAGGGATCAGACATTTTATTTGCAATGTCTTTAGTTTCCTGATAATACTTTATCGCTTCGTCGTGATTTTCAAGGCGCTCAGAAATTACAGCTAACAAATTATATAAGGACCATAAGGCATCCAAATTATCATCATTCTCAGGAAATTTTTGAATTAATTTAATAGCCTGAATTGCATTTTGTTCACTACCAATATAATCCTTAGCCGTTTCCTGAAGATCTGCCATATTCATTAAGGCTTCACTAATTTGTAATTCATCATTTAATCCATCATATATTTTTTTCGCATTGTAATAATAATAATACGCTGAGTCATTTTGTGATTCCACTCTATGATACCAAGCTAAACTTTGTTGCACCTTACCCAAGGCAATAGAATCTTGTAGTTTTTGAGCTAATTTTAGATTTTCATGACTTATATCTCTTAATAAATCGTACTCTCCTAAATATAAATACACAAAGGAAAGATGCTGATTACTATTTAATATTGTTGAATCAATTCCGGTTTCTTCCGACAAATTACTCGCTTGTTTTGCGTATTTCAATCTAAGCTCTAAATCAATACCCGATTTCTTAGACAACTTTCTAAGGGATTCAATACTATCCATCCTAGCGTCAACCGAGTTGTTTTGTGCATAAATACTTGTAGAAAAGGCACAAAATAAAAATAAAATAAATTGTTTAGACAATTGTCATCGTATTAGAGATATCTCAAATTTAGGATAAATTATGATACCACAAACCCGAAGTTGAATTTCTTCAATCTATAGGCATAAAAAAAAGTGCTTCACAATAATTGTAAAGCACTCTACTAACTAAAAAATTACAACTATTTATGCCTCTTGTTTTGGAGGTCTAACTTTCTTTGTTATTTCTGTAATAAATTTGAACTCTTTATATTCTACCTCTTGGATAGTGTCATTTAAAGAAGTTACATCTGTTTTCTGAGTAGTTCCTGAAATAGTTAAGCAAAAAACTGCTAAAGTTAAGGTGATTTTTAGGGCTTTCATAGGTATCTGTTTAGGGTTATACAATAGTCTATTCTATTAATATTATTAAATAAATTAATTACAATGCTGCTATAATCAAATTATAGCGAGGGACTAAAAAATGGACTATTAATTGCTAAACACACTATGGCGTTTAATGATATTATTTTTGAGGGTGCGCAATTTCATATCGAAAATTGCATTAAATGGATAATTAAATATTCTTAAAAAGCAGAGGGAATAATTTTTGGGGCTTAATAAGAGTGCTAATATAGAATTATGTTCGATAAATCAAAAAATAAATACGTTAAAATGTCATATTTTTCCGTTAAAATACACATTAAGGGTAATTTTCCTACATGAAATATGCATTTAACCGAGTTTATTAACGCCATGCGGAGTGTCGCAATATTCCTATTTCACCTTAATTCTCTTTTTAAAATTTTCAATGTATTAGCTCCTTTAAAAGAAATTAATAGGACATATAATAGCTATTTTTAATAATCTATAGCTACTCATGTACATATATCTATTAAAAAACAGCCTCTAGATACTGTCAATTCAATATTTATAATTTTTAAAATTGATATATTTACAGCTAAATCAAAAAGTTCCCCTAAGGTATTGCAACCAAAGTTATTGTACATATTCGTATTTCTATTCGCTTTCCAAGCAAAAGCTCAAGATGCCTCCTTTTTTAAAACCATCGACAGCATACAACAGTTTCGTTTATTGTCTACTGACTCCAATTTAGAGATTGAAACACGGCTGGGCTATGCAAAACGTGCCAGTGCTTTATCCTATAAAACCGGCATAGATTCCATTATACTTTCAAGTAATAGGAAGCTTGCCAACCTTTATTTGGACTTAGATGATTATGACAATATCATTGATATAAACCATAAAAATTCAAAACTTGCACTACGACTACAAGACTCGACAGCTCTTGGAATGACCTATTATAATTTAGGTTGGGCACTGAGAGAGACAACTCAAAATGACTCGGCTTATTATTTTTATTTTAGAGCACAAAAAATATTTCACAATTTAAAGAAACCACAAACAGAAGGTGAAATCCTGCTCAATATTGCTGATATCCAAGAATTAGTAAAAGACTACCACGGCAGTGATGCCACAGCTATTAGAGGCATCACCTTACTAGAATCTCTTGAGGAGAACGATAGAAATTTAGACACTTTATGGTCGCTTTATAACTTATTAGGCGTAAACTCTGCTCGACTTAACCAACATAAAGAAGCCATAAACAATTATAATAAATGTATAGAGATCGCTAAAGAAATGACTCATCCCTCTCTTTATATTTTAAATACAAAAAATAATATTGCATTTTCATATGGTAAACTAGGGGATTTAACCAAGGCTTTAACCCATTATACTCAATTGATAAATGAGAAATCCTTGCTTAACACCGATCCCGAATTATATGCTATTGTTTTAAATAATATTGCGCATACACGGTTTCTTTTAAATGACACTGATTTTATTGGTATTGAAAGACAATTTATTGAAGCTTACAAAATAAGTGATAGTTTACAATATGCTGATGGCATAATGTCCGGCCTTGTTGACCGATCCGAATTTTATACGGCGAATAATAAAACAGATTCCGCCTTAGTATTATCAAAGCGTGCCTATACCTTGGGGCGAGCGTCACATTCCAATACTATTGTCCTCAAAGCGCTATTAACGATGTCCAAACTCGAAAAAGGGGAAGCTGGAAGAGCGCATTTAGTTGAACATATAAGGTTAAATGACAGTCTCTTAAACACCGAAAGATCCTCTAGAAATAAAATTGCGAAAATTAACTTTGAAGTTGAGCAAATTGAAGCCAAAAACAAAAAAATCCTCAAGGATAAATTATTACTTAGCATTACCGTTATTGCTTTATCCTTAACCCTGATAATAGTATATATGTCGTACCTACAACGCATAAAAAACAAATCTCTAATTTTTGAAAAGGAGCAACAAAAAGCAACCGAGGAAGTTTATTCTCTCATGCTAAAGCAACAAACCAAGTTAGAGGAAGTTCGCTTTCAGGAACGTCATAGGATTTCTGAAGAACTACATGATGGGATTTTAAACAAACTCTTTGGAAGTAGAATGGGTTTAGAATTTTTATCTCCCAATTTTGAAGGCGATAAAAATTCTTTAAAAAAGTACAAGGATTATATCAACGAAATTCAAGGTGTAGAACTTGACATACGCGATGTATCCCACGAATTAAAAAATGAACTCCTGAGCTCGAGTTCGGATTTCATGTTTATTTTGACAGACTATATTAAAGAACTCAGTGAATTACATCTATTCACCTATAGTATTCACTCTAGCGATGCCATTTATTGGGAAAATATTGACGACAAATTAAAAGTAAATCTTTTCCGAATTATTCAGGAAACC
>Ga0105356_10002215_pt1 | contig 19421 bp, 21 predicted proteins | sample GOMGulsemesocosm_3_FD_83502 | JGI IMG/M metagenome (GOLD analysis project Ga0105356, IMG submission 83502) | Methane-oxidizing microbial communities from mesocosms in the Gulf of Mexico - GOM9D Gulf of Mexico | ecosystem: Environmental > Aquatic > Marine > Cold seeps | place: Gulf of Mexico... | reverse complement strand
TACTATGTTTGAATTAGAATATTTAGTGCATGGATATCCGAGTTGTAAATGCGAGCAATCAGTTGGTAAATCTTCAACGTCAATATCATTCACATCTCCACATATAGTTGTTGTAACATCAATATTACTCTCATATATGTCTATGAACTTGTCTTCTAGTTCAATAGCAGTATCCATTTTAAATCCGGCTATTTCTGCGAATTTAGAAAGAGTACCACCACCGCTAAATATTTCTACGGCTTTGTTATTGGTTTTCGATCTTCGTTCTGCTAAAAGTCGTTCTTGTTTAGATACACTTATTTCAACTCGGTCAATATAAAATCGTACAGTGATATTATCAACCTTGTCTCCTAGTGTTTCAGATACTTGTTTGTTTTTAATATCAACAACAGGTATTCCATTTGCGCGACCAGATACTTTTCTTTTCCCATCTACATCTTTATAGATGATTATGCGTTTTTCTTTTTTATCGAATATTATGTCAATGAGGGTGTTTTTTGCTAACCCTATCAACTCTAAGTATCTCGTTTGCAACCATACACGTTTATTTTCTTTATGTGATTGAAGTGAGTATGTAGTTATATTCATTGGTCTTCTTGCTGTCCAGTTTATTGCTGTGCTCATATTTATGACCTTTTGTAGTTTTGTTGTCTTGGTTATTAAGGCAATTGTACTAACGATACATAGGGTGAATATCAGGTAAATGGAAGTAGGAATGTTTCGTGGGTGTCAATTCGACTCTAATATTCCAGCAAGAAAGTGCAGAGGTAGGTGAACAGTTTATTGCCTCATAGGTAATGTTTTGTATACCTAATTTTTCCAAATACTCGTTTATCATGATCGGTAATCATTTTTCACGGATTACGCGGGAGAGTTAAACTGGTGAAATTTTCACTATCTCTGGAAAAAAAATAAACCTCACAGAGTGAGGTTTAGTGTGTATTTATAAAATCACTTTAAGGATTTTATATTTATGCAAAGAGTGACCATGGTATTTGTTTAATGATTTTATTGCCTTGTTCAATTAAGTTTATACAACTGTCTTTATTTTCTTTAAACAAAACCTTAGTTTTATCACATTGTATTTTTCCAATTGTTGTTTCAAAATCACCATCGAACTCTTCAATGTCGTTAAAGCCATCTCCTTCATTAGTGCCCAGCATAACGTAGCTATTTTGTAAGTCCGGTGAAAATGTAACGTGCATGTTGATAGATTTACGACAAGTCGTTTTTGTTTCTTCTGCTGTCGTAAATTCAGCTTCTAAATCAATGTAATCATCATTGTATTGCCAAACACACCAATCGCGATGTGAGCGTTCTTTAATGACTTTACATAACAACTCTTCATCAACTTTATTGCTTGTGAAGATAATGGTTCGAACAAAGTCAAAAACTGAGGTTTTAAGTTCAACTAGTGTTTCTGACGAAAACCGTTCAATTTCCTTTATCGTGTGTAACATGTTGAGATCAGAGAAATGAAATATAATGTCTTCATCTGCTATATCTTGATTTTCCATCCAATAAGATACATTCCCCGAGAAGTGCAAACCATCGTGATGAAATGCCAGATTTACTCTGAATTCATTTCCTTTTACTTTCTGATCTTCAATGTAAAAAATCATTTCCGTGCACTCGTTGGGTATGTTTTCTATTATGCCTTGAGCAGTCGGCCATGTTTTATATAGATTCAAAATACTGTCTATTGTTGCTTTAATCATTTTTTTTGTCCTCAATTAATATCAGCCCTCCCTACTCTAAAATTATAGAATAATCGTGCTGATGTTAAATAGGGGTTAGTAGCGGAAAATTGGTTGAGGGTATTGCAAATACGTCAATTCCAGCTATGGTTGAAAACAAAAAACTTGAAAACAAATTAGTGAATTCAAGTTTAGTAAAGAGGCAACAACCTTCTAATGGAAGTGTAAATTTACATTACGGTAAGAGTTAATGGTAGTGTGACAGATAAGCTACCATCTAGTGTTCTTATGTCAGAGCCCATATACCCACCTAATAATATCTTGTATGTGAAAGTTTGATTGGAACCAATTCCAGTTGCTGTTTCCTTTAAACCAAGGCCTTCACTGTTGGCTAAGAAATTTGTTCCGTTGTGAAGATTGTAGTTTGCGTAGGTGTCATTTACAACTATCGGACTCGCGAGTATCACACTGAACAGTTCGATAGTGCTTATCTGCCTATTCCAACTAAGAGTTAGAAAGGAAAAAGCATCCTTAGTGGATGCTTTAATTGATTGTTTAATAGTTGTAATCGTTTTCTGATTCACTATCAATGGTGTTGCATACGTTGCTAAAATGCTTTTTAAAAACACTTTTTAAGTGTTCGTGATCACCACTTTTCATATCTCTTTGTATTAACTCTTTGTCAAGTCCCATTTGGGGTGCCCAGCGTCCAGCTATTGCGATAAGAGATATAGCGTTTTGGCTTAAGTCGATTGTTTGCATAATAAGTCCTCAAATAAAATGGTTATTCATATTTTAATATATTTGTACTGATTATAAATAGGATGGTTAGATGGTGAATCTAGATTTGAAAGTTGCGTATTACTTTTACTTCCAGCTAGCTCCGAAAAGTAAAAACCAGCAACGCAATGCGAAGCTGGTTTAAGTGTTAGACGCTAGAATGATTTTCTTCTGCATCTACTGCATCTTTTGACGAATACTCCACTTCATTAATATCTAGCTGAATTTCAACACCTTCTTTTTTAAGTGCGTCATGGGCTTGTAATATTGTGGTTCCAAGATCAGTCCACATTGGGTCTGCCGCTGGTGCAGAAAGACCGTCTGTGAATGTAATGATTCCACCTGTTGCTTGTGCATCTTGGATTAGTGATGTTAATGCTTTTTTCATTGTTTTGTCCTCAATTATTATATATTCAGACTCTAATTATTTAGAGCGTTTTTAGTCAATAATAAATAAGAACGTGGGGAGGATATAATGGTGAGCGATACATACTCTAAGTTTATTTCGCTATGAACAAAAGTAAAAACCCCAAAACACATTAGTGAATTGAGGTTAAATCATTTAAGCTAGTCGCTTTAAATTTCAAGTGATTATGAATACACAAACTTGTTACCAGGAAGTGCTCTACATATAAATACGCGTTTTATTTTTTGGTATCCTTCATAAAATGCGCTACCAAATATTGAGTGCCCCATAAATGAGCAATATTTAATATCTTTATTGCAGACAGTTCTCATTTTGTTATCAATCATTACAGTGTCTCCACCTTTGATTGTGCTCATATCCACTATTTCTGTTTTGTTAATCATATTATGTCCATAAGTTAGCCAGCCATATCCTAATGTATTTAGAATAATCGTACTGATTTTATAAAGGAACATTGAGAGGTGAATTGGGTGAGTGTTTAGAGTGTATATATCGATCTTTCCAACCATTAATTTGTCAAAAACAAGAGAGTATTTGCTCTGACAAACAACAGGCTTAACTATTCCGCTAAAAAATGTGGGCGAAATCGATAGATATTTCAGTGTAATATTATGCTCAGAACTCGATTCCATGGTGTCCGGAAGGTAAAAACCTCAAAACACATAAGTGAATGGAGGTTAAATTCTGAAGGTTAATTTAGACTAAAAATCAACAATACTGACAACTTTTGCGCTAACATCAAAAACGTCTTTCTCTAACGTTTCTTCTTTTTTGGGAGCTATTTTGCCTTCTATGTCTCTTATGATAGATTCATTAGTTTCGTCGAATGGGATTTCAATTACTGAGATATGTTCAATAACTTCCGTGAACAGTGTTACTACTTTAACTTTTCTTGTTTTCATGTTTGCCCTTATTAATGCGTTGCCCCTACTCTAAGTATTAAGAGTATTTGTGCTGATGATAGATAGGATGTGTATGTGGTGAATAAGGTAGGCATTGGTAGGTATCTGTCATTGCCAGCTAGCGGTGGAAAGAAAATCTCAACACAAGTAAATGAATTGAGGTTAGCTCGTTATGAGAATAGTAAACTAATACGTTCCTTTTGGCGCATTTGTTGGCGCATATCTACAACTTAATATGTCTACGTAATTGGTCTCATCTCCATGTGTATTGATTGTAATTGGTGTAGCCTCAGTAATTTTTACGAACGTGTTGATTTCATTGCTATTAAGGTTTAGAGAGGTTTTATAATCACCGAATTTTGCATAATTATTTGAAAACGTGACCAATGTACGTCCTATGCTGTGGATTTTATATTGGAATACTAGTTGGTAGTACCCACTCTTAGCGCCTGTAAATATTAACTGGTTCGTTTTGTTATTGAAATGGCACTTACTAAAAAGCTTTTTATTTTTTAAAATAGGTTCTTTTTTCTTCCAAACTATAGTCCATGGTGTTTTTAAAATGGGTTCCCAGGAATCGTGTAGCTCCCCGTGTAGCCAGTAGCTTGAAGTTATATTCCATTGCAAATACTTTCCGATGCTTTCTTGTTTTGGGTTTGTCGTAATGATGTAATCGTTTGCCTTTAGGTTGTTTTTTGCTTGCTCACGAAGACTCCCCAGTGCGTGGATTACTGAATCCACTTGCCATAGTCCAAAGCTTTTATTTATTGCGCTATATATCCCCCAATACTCTTCAGTTACAGTCGCTGTCTTGTTGTTTCTTGCAAACTCAACGTAGTGTTGCAACGATTTTGGTAAGTGTCCGCCAAGTTCATCAACATAAATATATTTACTTGTATTGGAAGCTGCTTTCTTTTGCTCATATGCGAGAGTTGCGCCAATAATAATGACGAAGATCGCTATAAAGGAAGCCCACCCGAATCGGGTTGGTTTTGATTGTTTAAAGTATACAGAGAAATATGAGGTGAAAGCGTATATTGCTGTAAATAGTGCCCATCCATTGAAAGGGAGGAAATAGTGCGTCTGTGCGGAGCCTCCAGTAGTCGCTACCAAACCTCCTAATAGTAATGCCGCCCCTGTGAAGAGGTGCATATCAAATATAATATTTCTGGTTTTTAACGTGCGTATACCACTAACTAATAGGATGGCAGAAGAAAATATGAATTGAATAGTAGTTACCTTTGATAGATTTTGTATTGTATATATACGTAGCTCTTCAGCATATGAAGGGAAAAACCACCATTGATTTGTTTTAACATCGATAAAATTGAATTTTAATACCTCCATGTAATGACCGTTGGTGGTTGTGTATCCGAACAAATAGAATGTGATTATGAATGTAATAATACCGGATGACATTGTTTTGACGGGGTTTTCGGAGTGCTGGTAGCAATAGTAAATGAGGTACATGCCAAACAGTCCTGTGGTCGTATAAGCGTAGTCATTCGTCCAGAATAATGACATTCCCATTATAAAACCGGAGACAACAGCTCGTATTCTTATTGTATGTTTAAAGTGTAAGTATAGAAAAACACCTGCGAGAGCATATGGGAGGATGCTTCTTATTGGCCTTAGTGATGCCCCAGGTAATGTAAAGAACGTAACAGCATCATATTTTAATCCCAGGAAAAATAGCGTTACAGTTGATAAAGTGAAGAATATGAATGACTTTCTGATAGCAATGGTTAGATTTATTTTACCGCTATTTAACATCCACAACATTGTGAAAGCTGAAAAGCTCAGCATATAGGTTAAGAACATTGTAGCTTTAATACTTGCGCCAAAGTCACCGCCTAGTAATTTGAAAATCGGGTAGATTAAATACGAAATACCTATTCCTAGATATGATTGAAAATCTTGTCCTATTACCTGACCGCTATCAATTCTATGTAGTGTACTGGCTGTTTGAAAAGCCCCATCTACGTGAATTAATGGGATGATAGTGCTCATAGTTAGAGCTAAAAACATGCTCCATAGTACCGTCGCTAATAGCAGTAAGTGTTCTTCTTTATAGCGTTGTAACATTTAAAGACGTCTGTGTATTTGGAAGCGTCTCTAAATCTTATCATAGGTGTCGTTGAAGCCGAAGCCTAATCAAGAGCTTAGCATAACCCTAATTATATTGAATCCTTTCGAACTCGTAGAATCTAGGGATTTGGGGTTCGGATACATTATGGATGCAGTAATAATAGGTGGTGGTTTTTTTGGCTTATATCTAGCAGAGCAACTGGCAATAAAAGGGTGTAGTGTAACCGTTTTAGAAAAAGAATCTGAGTTAATGTCTCGTGCTTCCTATGTTAATCAGGCGCGAGTTCATAACGGATACCACTATCCAAGAAGTTCCCTTACTGCTGTCCGTTCTCAAGCATCTTTTCCCCGATTCGTGGACGATTTTCGAGATGCTATTAAAAGTGATTATGAAAGCTATTACATGATTGGGAATCAGTTCAGTAAAGTGTCTTCTAAGCAGTTCGAAGTTTTTTGTCAACGTGTTGGTATTCCTTGTGAGATAGCGCCAGCACGTATCAGGAATATTGTGAATCCTCGTATGATAGAGGCATGTTATGCGACTACAGAATTTGCTTTTGATTCGTATAAATTACAGCAAATAATTGTTAAAAGGGCTGAATCTGCGGGAGTAAAAATAATACTTTCAGCCAATGTCACTAACGTAAGTGAAGTTGAACCAGGTTGTTTAATGGTTAGATATGAAGAAAGTGGCGTTTTAAAAAGCATTGAAGGGAGACATGTTTTTAATTGTACCTATGCCGATATTAACAAAGTGCTGAAAGGTTCAAGTGTTGATCTTACGCCAATGAAATATGAGCGTGTAGAGATGTGTCTCGTTAAACCTCCGGTGGAAATTGCGGACAGTAGTATTACAGTTATGTGTGGGCCTTTCTTTTCCATTATGCCCTTCCCTTCTACTCCTTGGCACTCATTTAGTCACGTTAGATATACACCTCATTTATCCTGGTCTGATAAGCAGGAATTAAGCATGGAAAAAGAGCCTCTTGAAAGCGCATGGAAATATATGAAACTTGATGCAGCGCGGTTTATACCAATATTGTCTGAGTGCCAATATCAAGGGTCAATTTGGGAAACAAAAACAATTTTACCTAGTTCTGAAAAGAGCGACTCAAGACCAATTCTTTTTCTAAATAATCATGGTTTTGATGGTTTTCATACAGTTATGGGTGGAAAGATCGATAACGTCTATGACGTTATTGAATATATAGAACGTAGTGGAGTTTTGAATGAAAAATAGCGCATTAGTCTCAGTAGTTATTAATTCGACTGGAGAGGAAAAACAAAATACTCAAGATATGATATCTGTTGTGAATTATTTATCTGAAGTGTTTACTGATTTTGAATTGATCTTGATGTTACAGCCATATGAAGATATTGATTCATATAAAGAAGTCCTTTTGAAATTATCGTGTGTCAGAATCGTTAAACTTGGCAATAATTGTTCAGAAGATGTGATGTCAGGTGCAGCGCTTGAGGCATCAATTGGTGACTACGTTGTTTTATTTTGTCCAACTTATCATTCTCTAGACTCCATACAAAAGTCTGTTGAAATGTGTCGGACAATTGGAGATTACGTTGTTGGTATTGGCGGTGTTAAAGTATCAATTAGATACAGATTATTGTCTAAATTATTTAATATTGGTTCTTCTATCTTAGGTTATAAACATATCCGAAATGACCTTGGATTTAGGTGTTTGAGTCGTGAATGCGTAAATCGTGTAACCCGCTCGCCAAACTACACCAATAGTCTTCAAGTGAAAATACATAGAACTGGAATGAAGGCAGTAGTCATGGAGGCGGCTGGTACTAAATCGATGCGAAAAAGCGTCGTTAGTTCTCTTTTAAAAGTATTCCGAGAAACTACTTATAATTCCACACAACCTCTCAAATGGATATCTGGGGTTGGCCTTCTTGGTAGTATATTAGCTTCATTTATTTCCTTATATTCTGTGCTTGTTGCTATATTTTCAGACTCCGTTGTTGAAGGTTGGGCAACGACTATATTGTTCCTTTCTACTTTATTCACAATTCAATTTTTGATATTGATTTTCATTACTGAATATCTTTCTCGACTTTTACATCAAGGGATGCAGAAAGACAGTCTTGTAGTCTCTGAGGAGATAAATAGCTCGGTTATGATCGATGCTAATAGGGAGAATGTTATTGATAGAAATGAGGAAAGCGCTCATGTCTAAAGCATTAATAGGTAGCACAGGGTTTGTTGGGGTATCACTTTTGTCATTGACTGATTTTACATCGCTTTATAATTCAACGAACATAGAAGAAATTAAAGGAAAGTCTTTTGACATGGTAGTTTGTGCTGGTGCGCCAGGTGTTAAGTGGATAGCTAATAAAAATCCTGAGGAAGACTTGAAATCCATAGAGCGTTTGATGGATTCTTTGAGGAATGTTCGTTGTAAGCGTTTTGTTCTTATAAGTACAGTAGATGTATTCCCTAGACCTGTAGGTGTAGATGAAGATACTGAAATTAACCTTCATGGGTTTAGTGGTCATTACGGATATCATCGGCGTGTATTGGAGAAATTTGTTGAAATGAATTTTGAAAATCATTTGATTATCAGGTTGCCTGCATTGGTTGGGAGCGGATTGAAGAAAAATGCAGTTTTTGATTTGCACAATAATAATAATATTTTTTCTCTTAATTATTCAGATTCTTTTCAGTTTTATCCTATGAAAAATTTATGGCACGATATAGGCGTTTCATTGGCTAATGACTTGTCGTTGGTACATTTTACCTCTGCACCTGTCAAGTTGGGTGATATAGCTTTGGATGTGTTTGGGTTTGAATTGCCAAGCCATGCTAGGAGTGAAATTTTATATGATTACACTACTAAGCACTCATCATTGTGGGGTAGCTTTAACGGGTACATCTATTCTGCCAACCAGGTTAAGTTGATGATTGCTGAATACGCATCGACTGAGCCAAAGGATGGTAATTGATTATGGAGTTATCAATTTCAAACATTGCATGGCCTGTTGAGTTAGATCCGCAAGTGGCATCGCTGTTATCTAGTTTGGGTATTAACAAGATAGATATCGCACCTAGTAAGTATTTTGACCTTACAAAAACCTATGATGATGAAACTGTTCAATCGGTTAAAACCTTTTGGTCAGATTATGGTATTTCAATATATGGAATGCAGTCATTGCTATATCAATGTGAAGCAAATCTTTTTGGGTCTGAAAAAGACAGATTAACATTGATTGATAGGTTAACTGGTGTATTTTCTATCGGCATGAATTTGGGTGTTACAAGATATACTTTCGGTTGCCCTGTTAACAGAAAGAAAGGTAATTTAGCTGATGATGAAGCTAATGATATAGCACGAACATTTTTTAAAGAGATTGGTGATTTAGTAAAGGGTTTTGGAGGTGTATTGTGTCTGGAGCCAGTTCCTGAAGACTATGGTTGCGATTTCTTAACAACCACACAACAATGTGTGGATTTTGTGAGAGAGTTGTCCCACCCTAATGTAAAAGTCCAACTGGACACGGGTGCCCTTGCAACTAATGGGGAGGAGTTCCCTAAAGACTTATTCTTGTTTCCTGAACTTCTAGGTCATATACACGCAAGTGAGCCTAAATTAGCCCCATTAGGCAGTAACAATTCTGGTTTATATTCTTATTCACGTGAAATTTCTGATTTTCCAAAGTCACCCGTTGTAACGATAGAAATGTTGACAACAGATGGAAAAAGCCTTCAATCCATTAAGAGTTCTGTTGATATTGCCCAAAACTATTTTAGAGGCAAGCATGTTCCTAATTATAAGAATTATACATTTACGGATATAAAAAAATCCTATTGCGTCGTCATTCCTGTAATTAATGAAGGCAATAGGTTACACGAGCAATTATTAAGAATGCAAAAACTAGATATTCATAATATTGCTGACATCATTATAGTCGATGGTGGAAGTACCGATGGCTCTGTTGAAGAGAGTTTATTGGTTGAGTATCAGGTGAATACTTTATTAGTTAAGAGTGATAATGGAGGTCTTAGCGCCCAATTGCGATGCGCATACGATTTTGCTTTGCGTCGTAATTATGATGGAGTCATTACTATCGACGGAAATAACAAAGACGATCCTTCAGTTATACCTGAATTTATTGCAGAGTTAGAAGCAGGGACTGATTTTGTCCAGGCTTCACGTTTTATTGCTGGTGGTGTAGGCGTTAACACGCCAAAAGTCCGAGATTTAGCGATCCGATATATACACGCCCCTATGTTGAGTTTTGCTTCGGGTTTTAAGTGGACGGATACAACTCAGGGGTTTAGGGCGTATAGCTCCACCCTCTTGAAGGATTCTGAGTTAGCAATTTTTAGAGAAGAATTTGATTCCTATGAGTTGCTTGCGTATTTGTCTTATCGTGCCCCAATGCTTGATTTTGTATGCAAAGAAGTTGCGACAGGACGAGTTTACCCAGACGGCATAGTACCAACTAAGATTAGCGCCTTTAGTGGGAATATTAAGTTGATGGTGGTTTTACTAAAAACCTGCCTTGGATATTATAATACTAAGACGTAATGTGACCCTATCGGAATTAGCTCATGACGCCTCGATTGAGCTAATAAATAGCCCGTTTATCGCGACACTAACATGTGAACTTGTTACCTCAACACTTTTGCGTAGTACACTGGAATTTAACAAAAATTGACGGTGCAGCATAACCATAATTTTCTAGGGCTTTTCCATGTAGGTTAAGATGGAGTGAAGTTCGAATTATATCTCAAACACTCAAAGCAATAAAAAGACAATTATATGATGAAGAGTAAATTGCCAATATTTCTTTTTATTGGTTTTATAAATACAGTAATTGGTTTTATTGTATTTTATATGACATTAAGAGCTACTGGAGCGGTATACCTCTCACAGTTTGGGTCTTACATTAGCGCCGCGACATGTAGTTATTATCTTAATAGTAAATATACCTTTAGCTATCATACATATAACCATACCCTCTTCAGATTTTTCGGATTACAGATAGTATTAATGTTAATTACGGGCTTAATTCTTGAGACTTTGTATATATTTACTAATGCAGACATTAAGATGTTATGGATATTAATAACTGGATTATCAACTATATTAAATTATAAGTTGTGTAAAGCATACGTCTTTAAGGGTGCCTTATGAGTATGGGTGTTCAATTATAGCAAGTAATATAGTTATAATGGGCTTAAAGGTAAAAACCTCAAAACAATAAAGTATTGAGGTTCAATTTAGATTTAGTTAGTCTCCAGTGTGTTCTGGAAGGCTTTCCAAATTACAGTAACGTATCTCGTCCTGATGTTTGTGAATCTCATAGCGCCAACCAAGAGACCCGTTTGGTAGCTTAACAAGATCGTCGACCATTGCATCACAATTGTGATCAATGATTAGTAAATTCCCTGTTGATGGGAGTTCACTAGCAATACCAATGGCTCTACCGTGTGCATCTATTGTTAAGCAAGAATTTTGTGTCTCAAAAAGATCAGTGATATTGACAACTTCAGATAGTAATTCGTTTGCTAGTTCTTGATTCAAAGATTTTGAGATAGATTGAATTTTGTCTAATGTTTCTTTTAATTGTTCAGATTTTAATGTGCTCATAAATGTCCTTAATTATCGTCACCCTACCCTCTTTGAGAATAGTCAAAAGTGCTGATACAATTAAGTAATTCCTAGCTGTGGTTAATTTGGTGTTCGATAGTCATGTGTGGTCAATTACACTTTCTATGTAACATTAATCCTACACGGTAACACTACCAATGTTACCGTGTAGAAGTAATGTTACGAACTAGAAAAACAAATATTTTCTGAGTCTATCCCAGCTTTCGGTCATCGATGTTGTAGCTTTTCTAAAAGTCTAAACCTAAAAGTATAAACTTGCCACTAATTGCTCCTCACCCAGGATGGAGCCTAAGTATTTCTGAGAACATAACAGGAGAAATACGATGACTCAAATAGCAAAAGTTAAAAACAAAACATACGTTTTTGCAAGCAAAGTTCATAAAGATACTTTTACTTTATGGATGGTAAGTTCTGATACTAAGTTTCACCATGATGCTGGTACATCAGAATCTGGATTCGATAACGAAGAGGTATTTAGACTTCGATTGGAAGCATGCCGCATTGGATTTGGAGCTGAAATTATTGATTTGACATCACTAAGAGCTTCATATGTGAAATTGTCTCCAAAGCATTTTATACAATTCAGTCAGTATTGGGAAAGTGGTGATTTTAACAATAAACATAGAATTGAAGCTTCTGCTTTATTTAAAAGTATATTGTACCCATCAGTTTACTATATGACTCTGGCGTCTTGTGGGAATATAGACTTCGGTCAAGATCCTTACAGCGCTTTGTGTGAAGAATTTGTAGTACCTATTGATTCAATTAAGCATGGTTCCTTTTTAGTTAATTCATATACTGAAGACAATGAACTTGGCGGAGGATCTTTTATAGGCGGTGATGTTTTTAAAAATGGAAAATGTGTAGGTCGTTTCTCTTACAATGGTCGTTTATGGCCTAATAAAGAGTGGGAATCTGGTGATGAATCTTTGGATGAGTTGCCTAAATAATAATTAGGAGTCTTTTAGGCTCCTTTTCTTTGTTCGCTTTATAGGATCTATCAAGAAAAACCCGAGATCCGAGCGGAGCGAGAGTCGCGGGGTAGTTCACTTCCAATCAGTGCAGGAAAGTAAAAAAGACACCTAGGGTGTCTTAATCTTTTCTATTACTAATTGCTCGCTGTTAATGCTTGAATTCTATCTACCTGAAAATTATCCTGTTCTGGATAAGGAACTTCAAGTAATGAATTCACATCATCATAAGCGACAACAGCTCTTTCTATATTGTTTTCTATTTTCGGAAGAAGAGAATAAAATACTGTCAATTTGGTCTCTTCTGCGTGGAAGAATTCAAATGTATTATCTCCTGAAGATATATGCTCAAAATCTTCATCCACTTTATAAGTATCTTCATTTAAAATGAAGTTTGCAATTTCTACAAGGTCACCAGGACTACAGCTAAAAGCTAAGAAATACGCAACTACATGTGGTAAATCTTTTATCGTAGAGTTTGGGTTAGACAGTAGAATATTATAGGCTTCTTTAGTGTTGGTCACAGAAGAACTTTTAATTGCAGTCTTTTCCATTTCTTCGATAGTTTGGCAGTTTTCAATGTAAATTGGTTCATCGCCATCCCAGTATTCAGTGGTTACAACCCAATTCGTGAAAAGAGATTTAGCATGCTCTTTATCATTGGCTATTACCATTTTAGTTTTGTCGTCACATCCAGAAATTCGCCCTACAACTATAAATTTTAACATGATTTGTCCTCATAAGAATTAGTCCTCCCTATTCTGAAATTAGAATAAGCGTACTGATAATATAAAGGTTTGATATGCGGTGAATAAGATGGGTTACATGCAGCGGGTCGCTTCCAACTAACAACGAAAGTTAATCTAACTTTAGAGCAAGGTGTGCAATGATATGGGTATTGTTATCTTTAGTCGGCCTTATTTAATACAACTACACACGTAGTAACAATTATGACTAGGCGTTAAGCGCTGTTTAAGCCGATTGCAAGAAATGCAATCCCATGATTATTTAGCCAGGGAGCATTTTCCTTAATTGCAATTTGTGTAGCCTAATATCTCTGAGTCAGTTTGCTCTCCTCGTGTATACTTAGTAATGTAAGCGCTGGAGGCATTTACTGTTCAACTACCTTTATAGCAAGTTGGTCGGGTTTTCAGTAGCAACATTTCCGAGACGGTTTCACCCGTTTTCGAGTAGCTCAAAGAATTAAAATTGGAGATCCGCTACCATGAGTGCGAACGATAAAAATAGGTGATACGCTACCGTTAAGTGCGAAGTTAAAATATATAAATAATAAGTTATCGCCGAACTACGAAAGTTGTTTGGCGATTTTTTTAGGATTGAGTTGATGTTTAATGATTAGTCAACTCAAAATGGTGGTTCAGAGCATTCGATCAAAAGGCCATGATAATTATGTTTTCATCGTTTTCTAGGTGTTTTGTGTAGTATTCTAGTGATTCTCTAATTTCGGGGCCTTCCATCCCAGTACGTGAGCTATCAAGTAGTCCTTCCATGTCGCACAATTTGATAAAATGACCAGCTTCACCTACAAACGTTCCCTTAGGGTAAGTGAACATGTTTGGGCGTAATGCATCACTACCCTCGTACATATCCTTTAGTACAATGACTTCTCCATCATCACTAATGCAAGATACACCGACAACATCTTTTAGTTTATCAAAGTCTTTGCATCCCTCTAAGAATATAGAATACCCTTTTCCATTGATGTGGTTTTTCAAGTTTTTACTGTCAAGCTCAATCACTTGTAACATGTAGTTGTAGTAACTCATTAGTTGCCTTTGTCTTATTGAGGATATTGGTTGTAGTTATGAAAATTAATAATCTATATTAATGAGTTTTTTTAGTTGTAAAGTGCTAGGTGAATGTTTCTTATATATACAGTATCATGATTTTTGGTGGTTTTTTATGCGAGTGCAGGAAAAATAAAAACCCATCTACGATGGGTTAGTGGTGGTTTATTAAACTGTCTTAAAAGATAGCTTAGAACCTACGCCTATAAAATGAAGAGATCCGACAGTGTAGGATTTGTCTCGACTTTTAGTGATTTTAAATAGAATTCCAAGATTTGATACTTCTTCAATAATTCCATATTTGCTGTCTGAGTCGCCTGGGTAAATTTGAACTTCTGTGCCAGTTAAAGTAGTTAGTTTTTTCATGTTTATGTCCATTAGTTAGTCAGCCCTATCCTAAAAAAATATAGAATAATCGTACTGAAGATAAATAGGGAAACGGTATGGAAAAATAACGCGAAAGTGTCGAGTCTTTGTGGCGAAGGATGGTTGAGGGGGTTGTAATCTTTCAAGCGATAACTCGAAAAGTAAAAACCCATCAATGATGGGTTAGATTTTAGATAGAGCGCAAGATGGCGTTATGTGCTTGCAGCCTTTTCTCGTAGCCTACCTGCTTGTTGATACAACTCAGAGCATTTGATGTGAGCTGTATAACTCTGGTCTGACTGTTGTAAAGCTTCAGCTTCTTCTTCAAGCTTAAAAGCTTTGTTCCATAATGAATTCTTGTTTTTCATGTTGAGCCCTTTGATTCAAGTATCCCCATATTTTAATAAATTTAAAATACTCGTACTACTGTTAAATAGGGTGCGTTTGCGGTGAATAAGTTGTTCGCTAGGTGTTTGTATTCGTTTCCACTATCGTCGAAAAGAAAAAACCTCTAAACATATTAATGAATTGAGGTTTAGTGGCAGATTTTGTCGAAAGCGCCTATCTGCTTCAGCATCTTTCCTCACAAATTATTATACTTTAAATATCCGGCCACAACTCGATGCGCACGCCTGGACTGACTGGCCGATAACCTCTAATATCATCTTTCATATTAATCCCATAGTTCTTCTTGTAAAACGTCACGTTCGAGAGGCATAGTTAGATCCCCTCTGTCCAAGAAAGCGTATTAATTGGTGATGCAGGTTGTACTCTTTTCATATTATCGCCATCGTAGTTTATTTTTAAAAGTATCCCAATAAGTAGGTGTTGGCGTGGCAAACCGTTAGGCTTATGTGTGTTGTGGTCTTTTCCAGCTAACTCGTGAAAAGAAAACCTCGCAAAAGTGCGAGGTTTAGTAGGTTTATATAAATAAAGGCCAAGGATAGCTTTGCAGGATGGCTTTAGCTTCCTTGATTAAGGCTTCGCAATCAGTTTGATTTTCCAAAGCGAGTTTTTTAAACTCTTCGTCAGTTACACTTTTAATTGTCTCGTTAAAGTTATCTTTGCAGGATGTCATGTCGTTGAAGCCGTCACCTTTATTGTCTCCAATAATTGTGTAGCTTGATCTCCCATCTATGTTAATTGTTGCGTGTACATTGATGGTATGCCAATCATTGCCGCCAGGTTCCCCTGATACGCTGAAGTCTTTTTCTAAGTCAATATAATCACCGCTGTAATTCCAAACCCAAAAATGGCTAAACCCAAAGGTTTTAAAGGAACTTTCAATCTGGTTGTCATTTGTAATTTTACTTTCACCAAAAAGAACAGTACGTATAAAATCAAAAACACTCTCTTTCATTTCCGACAATATTTCTGCTGGAAATCTATCAACTGTTTTAAGATCATACAATTCAACTAAGTTTTTAAACTCTGCTAAGTGTTTATCCACTGGCATTCCGTCATCTTTAGTCCAGTAACCGAATGTTCCTTTGAATGTGAGTGTTTCATATTCAAAAGTTAGATAGCAATGATATTCATCAGGGAATTCTTCGTGGGCGTTTTTATTAACTTTTAAAGAAAACGCCATATCGATGCATTCTTCGTAGTCATTAGACCATCCCTCGGATGTTTCCCATGTTTTATATATCTCGTGAATCTTTCTAGAAAAAGTGTTAATTCTGCATTCTTTTGTTTTGCTCATAATATTGTCCTATTTTCGTTGGTTGTATTTTAATAAATTTAGAAAGTCCGTACTGTTTTAAATAGGATGTTGAGGAGGTGAATAATTCGTTCGCTAGGTGTTAATATTATTGAATGATTGGTCTTTGAGGTCTTAATATAGTGACTCTAGATTATGTCGAGATGCTTTAGGTTTATTCGTTGATGGTGAGCATACAAAGTGTAATTCTATAATTTGAGTTTTATAATGCTTTTTGCTTTCCTTTATATCATTGTTAGTTCTGTTGAAACCTTATTGTTTGGGTATGTATTTACATTTTTAGACCCAATGGCTTTTTTGCCACTGTTTTACGGCGCTGCAACTTTGATTCTTTTGCCATCATTTTTAAAAAAGCATAGTTTAAGGCTTAGTTCTAAAGAAGCCGTTTATAAAAAGGAATTTATACTTTACTTGGTGTTTGGTGCGCTAGGGAATGCTTTGTGGTTTGCTTCTTTGTGCATGATCGGTGTATCAAGTGTTATTATCTTATCTGTTTTAAGTCGCTTGGTTGTGGTTTGTTATGGCGTTACAAAGTTGGATGAGAAAATGAGTCGACTTCAGGTTTTATGTACTTTTCTTGTTATGTTGTGCATGGTCATTTTTTCAAGCGACTCTACAACTAATGAATGGCTTGGGGTGTTGCTCTGTTGTGTTAGTTATGTCTCATACGCAGTGTCAGATATAGCTCAAAAGAAAATGTCCCGAGGAGTACCTTTGTCGAGAGGTTTGTTTTCTAGGCAAGCATTCCAGTTTGTTTTATTCTCTTTGTTGTTACTAGCTCTCTCGGCATCAGGGGCGGTTAATGTGGATTTTAACGAAGTCACTGTTTCATTTGTGGGTTGGGTTTTCCTGCTGGCGTTGATTGGCGGCGTAATTTCCAAGTCTCTGCACTACAAAGCCTTGGCAGTGATGCCGTTAAGTCGATATACAATTATTGAGCAAGTTAAGCCTTTATTGATTTTTATTGGTGGTGTTGTGCTATTAAATGAATCCTTGCCGATGTTGCAAGTTTATTGTGGTTTCATTATTTTGGTTTGTGTCGGCATTGTTTTGATTGAGGATAAAAGTAAAAACCTCACAGAGTGAGGTTTAATAAGTGTATAATTATTCTTCTAGGATGCTGTATGATTCAAGAGCATCAGTCAATTCGTTAAAAATATTTGATGTATCCGTACTGTTATTTTTTGCTATAACGAGTTGTAATGCGTGATTTACAATATCTGCTACAGAGCCTTTTTCAAGTGTTACTATTTTTTCATTTTCAGTTATGACTTCAGCTTCTGAGTTGAACAAATTTACAGGTATAGTCACTCTAGGAGCCGGATTAAACACCTCGCCTTCTTCAGGTTGAAGTACCTCGTTTATGTCTATTTGATATTCCTCACATAAGACCATCACACCTTTGAGTAATTCGGTCAGATGCGTATCAAAATCCAAAGATTTATCTAGTCCGGCGTAGTCGCGGTGAGCTAAAACCGCGCTATATGCTGCATCAGAACGTTGTTTTGTGGTTTTGGTTGGAATTGTATCAGTCATTGTTATGTCCTATTTATAAGTGTCCTCCCTACTTCAATTATTTGAAATAAGCGTACTGATGATAAATAGGGAAAATGTATGGGAAAAAGTGTCGAATCTCATGGTGTAGAAGTGTGAGCTTTTTACTTATAGTCTTTAAGCCCTCCGGAAAGTAAAACCTCAAGATAATAAATATTTTGAGGTTCGATATTTTAATTAATTAAAAGATGGACGTAGATACTTGCTCCATACCCCAAAGAAATCACTGGAGTCCATTTTAGGTGGCTAAAGAACGTATAGTGTCCTCTGGCCTGCCCCATTAATGCAACGCCTGCTGCTGAACCAACGGAAAGTAAACTTCCTCCAACGCCAGCTGTTAATGTTACTAACAACCATTGCGTGTGGGACATTTCTGGATTCATGGTTAATACAGCAAACATGACGGGTATATTATCGACAATTGCAGAGAGTATCCCTACTAATATATTGGCGTTGGTTGCTCCGAGTTCACCGTACATAAAATTAGATGCGACGCCTAAATAACCTAGAAAACCTAACCCTCCGACAGCCAAAATAACTCCATAGAAAAAGAATAGAGTATCCCATTCAGATTTGGAAATTTTATCAAAGATATCAAATTCATCTACGATCTTGTGCTCAGTGGGATTGTCAGATTTATCAAATTTACTATGACCTACTTTTCGCAGGTAGTACCCAAAAAACTTCAGGTAAGCTAGTCCCATCATCATGCCAAATACAGGTGGGAGGTGTAAGAAGTTGTGGAATAACACAGCTGTAATGATCGTTAATATGAATAAGCCTACAATAGTTAATCCACCCTTTTTAATTGGGGTCATCGTAGCGCCTTGTGATACAGGGTAGCCTTTAGGTATTGCAAACTGCATAATAAAAGCAGGGATAATATAGTTAACTACTGATGGTAAGAATAAAGCAAAGAACTCTGTAAACTGAATATTGCCTTTTTGCCACACCATTAGCGTTGTTATGTCGCCGAACGGACTAAATGCTCCGCCAGCATTTGCACCAACAACAATACCTATACAACTCAGCGCGATAAACTTTGGTTCATCCTTACCTACAGCCAAAACAACCGCGCACATAATCAAAGCCGTAGTTAGATTATCTGCAATAGGAGAAATACAGAAAGCAAAAACACCTGTTAGCCAGAATAACTGTTTGTAGCTATATCCTTTTATTATCAACCAATCTCTTAGAGAATCGAAGACTTTGCGCTCTAACATTGCGTTGATGTACGTCATAGCCACTAATAAAAAGAAGAACAATTCAGCAAATTCAAGGAAGTTGTGGCGAATTGCAACTTCAGCAGCATGAGGCATGTCAAAGTAGGCATAGTAGGCAGCAATTAAAATCCAAATGAGCCCTGCTGCTAACAATACTGGTTTGGACTTTCTGAGATGTAACTGTTCCTCAAAAATAACTAGAGTGTAAGCGAATACGAATATCGCAATTGCAGTATATCCGACCCAGTG
>Ga0105356_10002210_pt1 | contig 19427 bp, 19 predicted proteins | sample GOMGulsemesocosm_3_FD_83502 | JGI IMG/M metagenome (GOLD analysis project Ga0105356, IMG submission 83502) | Methane-oxidizing microbial communities from mesocosms in the Gulf of Mexico - GOM9D Gulf of Mexico | ecosystem: Environmental > Aquatic > Marine > Cold seeps | place: Gulf of Mexico... | reverse complement strand
CTCAGATTGCCGACTCTATTCAAAACCAAGCTGGGCAAACAGAGTTAATTGCAACCGCTATAAACCAAATGACAGCAACCGCATTAGAAGTAGCGCAAAGCATATCTCATACTTCTAATGCATCTGATGAAGCGTATGAACATGTCAGTACCGGGTCAGAGATTATGCAAAAAACGATTGTTACTATAAATGGCTTAGCAGACAAAATATTGGACACCAGTCAAACGGTTAGTGAGCTTGAAGAAAACAGCCGTGAAATAGCGAATGTGCTTGAAGTGATCAATTCGATTGCTGAACAGACTAATTTATTAGCATTAAACGCTGCAATTGAGGCTGCAAGAGCAGGGGAGCAAGGAAGAGGGTTTTCGGTGGTCGCTGATGAAGTACGTGCATTAGCTGCTAGAACACAAGAGTCAACAGGAGAGATAAGCAGTATTATTAGCAAGTTGCAACAAAGTGCTAAAGTTGCTGTAACTTCTATTGTTCAAAGTAAAGAACAAGTTGATGATGTGGTTAATCAAGCGCAGCGATCGGGTGAAGTACTCATGACCATTTCTGAATTTATTACCGATATAAATGATATGAGTAGCCAAATTGCAACAGCATCGGAGCAACAGGGGGTTGTAGCGGAAGAAATAAATATTAATGTTGTTAATATTCATGACAAAACACAAGATAATGTGGATGCCGTTTCAGAGTCCTCCAAATCGGGGCGAGAATTGGCACAGCTGTCTGTAGAGATGCAAACCCTTGTTTCAAAATTTAAAATTGCTTAGTGGTGAAACTATATAAGTTACGCATGATATTAATGATACATAAATTAAATATGTACCGAGATTTGTACTATGTGTAATAACTTATCTCGCGAAATTGCACATGTATAACCTGTAGTCGATAGTTGACTGTTGAGCGGCTTACTTACATTCAGTAAGCCGCAAATTGTTCACTACAATAACAAGACAATATGGGAATATTTCTTGGGACTCATCTTGCTGGCTAATGTATAAACAAAATATAAATGCAAAAACTGATGTTATAGGTTTTCCTGACCAGTATTTAATAACAGCGAATGGTTTTAAATGAACTAGCTATGACTCAGCAAGGGCTGTTGCCAAATATCTCATGACGACCTTAATTCGTTCGATTTTTCGTAAATCGGGATGCGTTAAGATCCACAATTGATTATCCCTTTCGTTTTCAAAAGTAAATAATCTTTTTATGCCTTTCCTTGCCAGTTCGTCAGGCAAGAAAGCGAGCCCAAGTCCTTTTTCTGCAAAAATAGACATTGCTATAAAGTCGTCAGACCGGTGATCAATATTTAGTGCATAGTTATTATCTAACCATGAAAAAGTACGGTGGCTTCGTAAAGTTCCTGTTGCACCAATGAGGCGATGATTCTTTACATCTTTTAAACAGGTCGGTTTACCGTGCTTAGATATGTATTCCGTACTCGCATAGGCACCCCATTTGATACGACGAATTTCCCGGCCAACAAGATGCTCTGGGGGGGAAGTAGTAACTCTAATAGCAATATCAGCAAGACGATTGCTCATATTAAGCTCGTCATTTGTGACTATCAATTCTACTTGAATATTTGGATAAAGTTCTTTAAGCCTAAGTAGATGATCAGGAAGATAATTATAAGAAAAACTAGTTGGCGCTGTGATCCTTACAATACCTTTTAACTGGGTATCTTTCCCAGCAATATGTCGCTCAATATCATTAAAAGAGTGAGTGATGCGTTGTGCATGAATCAACATCTCTTCACCTAATTCAGTGAGTTCATAAATACCATTTAAACGCTCAAAAAGACGTCCAACTTGCGCTTCAAATTCATTTAGACGTCGATACACAGTAGAATGACTTGTATCAAGAGATGCAGCAGCAGCAACTAATGTTCTATTGTGAGCTACGGCAATAAATATTTTAAGTCCATTCCAATCCACAATACCACCTGTAAAGTCAAATATGAAAATCTGGTTGTTATATTTGGGAATTGTAATCAATTATGCAAACAACTACTATCTAAATCGTGAAAATTAAACCGGTCAAAAGTAGTGACTTCTGGCTAACAACATATAGGAATACCATTTATGATTGGTTATATTACCGTAGGTACAAATGATTTTGATCGCTCAGCATCCTTCTATGATACTTTATTTGAGGTTTTGGGGGCCACTAGAGTCATGGTGGCTGATGATTATATTGCATGGGGGAAAGCAGCCAATACACCACTGTTTTCAATTCATATTCCTGAAGATGGCAAAGTAGCAACGGTAGGTAATGGTGTCATGATAGCGCTTCTTGGCAAAAATGTTGAGCAAGTCATTGGAATACATGCTAAAGCATTAGAACTTGGATCGGTTAACGAAGGCGACCCTGGACCACGTGGGGGAGGAGGATTTTATTCTGCTTATTTTCGCGATCTTGATGGCAACAAACTTAACGTACACTGCATGGTTTAGCTGATTGGTATTAGCCTTGGGAACTGGGTGTTAAGTATTTTATAAAAAATAAATTGGTTAGGTGAAATACTAAAGAGTATAGGTCTTTTAAAGATAGTAGATATTCAATTAATCCCTAAATAAATGTCTAAATTAATATCATAATAAGGTTTTAATCTATTTGAACATCATAGTCATATATTTGTGAATAACTGGCTATTTATTGCTGTTTTAATGTAGGTAGTCTTCGTATGGGATTGTTAAATAAATCCTGCGTCCCATAAATCGGCTAAATTAGGCATATAGTGTTTATATATTGTATGTTACTGAAATTTTTCAGTGACATACTTATGTCGTTAGCAAATAGAACGCTACATTAGTCATTGTAAAGTTTAAGCTGAATCTGCTAAATCTGTTAAATCTGAGTCTACTAAATTTGATGGCTTGATGGATTACGCCTGAACTACCATCCGGTTGTCTGAACGTAAGTAAGCCGTAGCAGTAATTACGGGTAAAGGTCTTGAATAAAGATAACCTTGTCCATACTCGCAACCTAGTTCTTTTAAAAGCTGAAATTGCTCTTTAGTTTCTATTCCTTCACCGATAACTTTTAGTTTAAACGCCTTAGCGATAGCAATAATTGAGCTAATAATTGGGCTATCACTAGGTTGATTGAGTAGCTTGTCTGTAAAAGATTTATCTATTTTTAACGTATCTACAGGAAATTGATGTAAATAACCTAATGATGAGTAACCCGTACCAAAATCGTCAAGCATCACTTTAATTCCCATTTCTTTCATGGCCATAATTTGTTGTTGTGCGCTGGCAAAATCATCAATTAATGCACCTTCGGTAATTTCTATCGCTATCATTTTTGCCGGTATACAAAAATGTGCTAATTGTAGGGTAAGGTACTCAACAAATTGGCTATTTGCTAAATGTTTACTCGAGATATTAACACTGATGTAAAAATCATCTTTGAGATCCAATTGGCGCCAATGTTTGATCTGGCTCAGTGCTTTTTTCAACATCGCTTTATCAATATCAAAAATAAGACCTGAATTTTCCGCATAGGGGATAAAATTATCAGGTGCGACCAAACCTTTAACGGGATGATTCCATCGAATCAATGCCTCAAAACCGGTGAGTTTTTCGTCACTTAAGTTCACTATGGGCTGGAAGTATAAAACAAATTGATCTTGTTCAATGGCCGTGATTAATTCATGTTCAAGTTTGGCTATATTAAGTTGAACTTGGCGCATTGATTGATCATAAAGGCTAAAATTAGCCCGTCCTAATGATTTAGAACGATACATTGCAGCATCGGCCTGACGTAATAATTCTGTAGGTTTATCCTTTGCATGATGACTGTAAGTAATACCAATACTGGCTGATGCCAATAAACGATGACGACCGATCAATATTGGATGATTTTGTAGGTGATTTTTAATACGTTTAGCTACGTCAATCGCCGTCTCTTCATTGTCAATATTTTCCAATAATATCGCAAATTCGTCACCGCCAATTCGTGCCAGTGTATCTGCACCACGTAAACAGTGGTTGATAAATTTACTTACTTTCTTTAAGTATTCATCACCAATATGATGCCCTAAAGAGTCATTAATTGTTTTAAAGCGATCTAAGTCCAAATATAGAATAGCGTTAGTTCGATTATTATTCCTGCTTAGCTGTTTTTGTGCATGGGTAATACGTTCGCTCAAAAGCTTTCTATTAGGTAAATTAGTTAAGTGATCATGTAGGATCTGGGCTTGTAACTTAATACTGGTGAGTTTTCGGTTAAGCGCAGTACTAATGTGGTGCGAAGCATAAATAAGTAATTCTTTATCAGCGACACTATAGCTAACTTTATCGGTATAACTTTTAATCGCAACGATACCATTAATATCATCGTCAACTCGAAAAGGAACACCTAACCATGAGTGGGCAAGCTGACTGGTATTATGATTTTGTAAGTTAATTTCTTTATTTTTAATAAGACGTTGAATATCTTGTTGATCAAGTAACACAGCTTGTTCAGACAACAGCATGAAACCCGATAACGTTGTCGGTATTTCTTCACTGTTCATATTAAAACTTGTTACTTTGGGCGTTTTTTTGTCCTGATAATAAGGAAATTCAAGTAATCCTGAATGTTTATGGTAAAAACCAATTGAAAAATTTTCGGCATAAACAATTGAATTAATAATATTGTGAAGCATTTTATAAAATTTATCATCGTTACCAGGTTGATATGAAAGTGAGGCGATGTCAAATAAGGCGCTTTGCACTTCTTTTGCATGACTGAGTTCACTAACCGTATGCTCTAATTCACTAACAGTGGTTAGCTGTACCATTTTTGCAGAGACTATCGATGCGACAGTCATTAAGATGTTGACATGCTCAGCGGTAAAGAAATCTAACTTTTTGTCTTCACAATCGATAACCCCTAAGACTTCCTGTTTATATATGATCGGAATAGCAACTTCAGATAACGCCGGTTCAAGATCGAAAATATACGAAGCTTCTTTTCTTACATCATTAACGACTACAGGCTCACCTCGTTGTACTGCTTGTCCAGAAATCCCCTTATTGACAGGTATTTCAACGATATTTACAACTTTAAGTCCAGAATCTGCTTTTACACCAATATCAGATTTAATGCCCGATGCTGATCGTTGGTGTAACACACTTTTATCTTTATTTAATGTATAAATGACGCAATCAGCAAACCCCATTTTAGCAACCACTTCTTGAGCAACATAACTAAGTAACGCGTCTTCGCTGTGGATATCGAGAATATCTATGACAAAATCATTAATAATACTTAAATATCGCGTTCTAGCAGTTAACGCAATATTCACTTCATTTAATTTTGGTTCTGTATTTGATGACAACATATTTATTATTTTTATTATATTTTATAGACAATTTTATAACATGTTGTTAACTAAAAATAAACCGGAGGATTATACGCTGCGCCATATTGTAAACATATGTTTACCATATAATTGTTATGACTTTTTACTTATGTTTTATACTATCTTACATAACTTATTAAGGGATAGCTGCTTGTTTTTTATAGACAACTAAATAATAGACGACTAAAAGTACTAGATATTCATTTTATTACTAATCTAAACAATTTGAACAAATCCATTTTTAGCTAATAGGTAGTAATGATGTTGCGCAGATACAAAGGAAAATCAATTTTTCGTAAGCCACGCGACAGATTGTCGTCCAAAAAGAATGCACTGAAATTTGGAGCGAGGCGTAAAGGAAAGCACTATTACAACTTATCTCATGAATCAACGGACATTAAGATAAGTTGTATAAGTTACCGATAAAGCCTAATACGGCTGCTTATCCAACTACGTGTTGGTTTTTACCTGTAGATTTTGCTTGATATAACGCACTATCAACACGTTTAAATATAGTGTCCATAATGTCATTATCTTGAACTTCAGTTACGCCTAAGCTCGCGGTTACTTTATGATTGACCAGACTAATTAATGTATTATCTTGTTCTATAGCGTTACAAAGTTCTTCAGCGATAGATACTGCGCTATCTACGTTGCTATCAAGTAATAGAATAATAAATTCTTCCCCCCCCCAACGAGAAGTGAAGTCGGTTTCTCTGATCGTCGAGTTTAGTATGTTAGCGATGCGTTTTAATACTTTGTCTCCAACATCATGTCCCTTGGTATCATTAATTATTTTGAAGTTATCTATATCAAGAAAAAGTACAGATAGGTCACTATGGTTTCGTTTTTTAAGCTGTAGAGCGTGTTCGAAACTTCTGTTAAAGAACCGACGATTGGGTAAACCGGTTAACGGGTCGTTATCAGCTAAATGATTAAGTTTACCATGAATGTTTCTAACATAAATCAATACAATTATCGTAATAGCAGCGGTTAGCAATAACGAAATTATGATATTAAAATAGAAAGTCTCTCTTACGTGATAAGTAAAGTCATTCATTTTAGCTTCAACAAGCAAATACAGATCTAATTCAGGGATATATTTCCGGTTTAGTAATACGGTTTCATCTTCTCGAGTGTATTCAAATAAGTGTGAACCCTTACTGATCAAATCAGCTTTTATCGCTTTTAATTCAGGTACATCATTAATATTACGAACAACGTTAGTCTCGACCTCAGAGATAATGACTTCACCTTTGTCATTGATGAAATACACATTAAAGTTGTATTTTAAGCGGAACTGCTTAAGCATTTCGTTTATATACAATGTTTTTAGTCCAACCCCCGTTGCGCCAATCATGTGGAAGTCGTTATCGAAAATTTTGTGATTAATAAACATTACCAGTGAAGAACCCATATGCTCATTTTTATCTATATTAATCTCAAGAACTTCAGCGCTTTTCTTAAAAGCAAAGTACCAGTCATTATTTGGGTTATCTTTATTTACTTTCTCTAAAAAACCGCCCGCAGAATAATAATTTTGTGTTTTCTCTGAGACCAAAAAAGTCGCAAACATTTGATATTTATTTTGAATGGTATCCAGGTATCTGACCACTTGTTCACTATCATTTTCTTGATTGGCTAACCAATTTTTCATAAAGGTATCGTTTGCCATCATTGATGCAATTAGATTGGGTTCTATTATTTGTTTTTGAATTTCAGTATAAATATTGTCTACCGTAAGTGGCAGGGAACTATTCTTTAATTGAGAGTGGGTTAAATTCATTGATACATAATAATTAACGCCTGTAAGACTCACCGACAAGGTAAATAGCAAAGCAGTGATAATAAAAACTATTCGATAGTTAAATTGCATAAAAAGGGGCTGTAGTGGGACTATAATTGAGCAATGATATCAGCTATACCGACAGATTCAACGCTAATTTAGTTAATGAATTCAATTAATAAACACATAGGATATTTAAACAAAGCAAGTGTCCAAATGATTTTATTGGATATAAAAAGCGATAGTATCATGCGGCTTTTAAAATCTTATTTTTATACTCACATTATGTTCTTAATAATTTTAACGTTTGTTACATTAAGACGTTGATAAAACTTACTAAACCACCATAGATTCTAGCAAATTGGCGGTGAACAGTTTTATCTGCTTATTAGATTTTCTTGTTCCATACGTAACCAGTTAAGAGCTTCATCTCGATTGGAATATATTTTCAGATTCCAAGCTTTCTTACGGGGAACTGAAGTATTTAAGTATTCGGTGCTGATTTTTGTAGAACGGGTATAGGCTACAACAGCCATTGCATTAATTTCTTTTAATGTTGCTAAATTTACCTGCGCATCAAAATCATATGTGTAGGCGTTTACTTTATTGATCAGTAATGAAAAAGGGCTAACTAAATGTGAAAGGAGAAATTCATGGTATTGCTTTACCATAAACAAAGTCATTTCTACATTTTCATTGATAATGACTTCAGCGATTGAGTCGCTGAGAATAATTATTTTTGCGAATGAAAGCTCATACAAATTGATGTTTTACTCCTTAAATATCGATTATGACACGGTAAATTTAACGTCTTGTGACGTGATATATAGCTCAAAATTTTAATCCTGATCTATAAACAATCAAATTGTTTACTATGTATAGCCTATAAGCGCCCATCTTCACAAAGAATGGATTTTACGATATTTGGAAGTTTATTGTGCATATCACTTTTTGTTAGCGTAAAATTTGCACCGATTAAATTGGCAACATGGAGAATAGTATCGGTATTGTTTTTATTTATCGTGCTACCTGATACAGCGAGAATTGGAATATCACTTTTTTCTTTAATAAATTCAATAATGTCATAACCGTCGATATTGGGCATCTCTATATCAGTAATAACCAAGTCAGGTTGAAATAAAGAAAATTGGGCTTTGGCATCAATAGCACAGTCAAATTTTCTAATATTTAACGGAATATTGACATCTTTTGATAATATTTCCTCGGTAATATCGAGCATGACGCTAGAGTCATCTATGAGCATGATATTAAACATTTTTTATGTCCTTATATTTTTCGATTACTAAAAGCCTTGTTTCATTATTAGTCAAATAGTCAATGTTTTAAATTCTATGGGCAAGTTGCCAAACACCACTTGAGTGAGTCATGATAGTTCATTAATAATAATTCTTCCGATATATCGTGCTTCGACATGATAGGGCAGGTATCAAATTGAGTATCTGAGAATTCATAATGTTTTACTATTTCAAGTGCTTCATATAGGAGCCCTTTATGACTTATTAAGGCCGTTTTTATTTCCTCGGCCAAGGGTAAGTCTTTAATTATTTCTTCAGGAGGAAAGTTAAGAATTGCACCCATGTGGCTCATGACTCCCGTAATAAAAGCGAATTCTTTTATTTTAGAAAAAGCTGGAGAAAAAGAAATGTATTCCATCATTTTTCCTCTTACTAGTGATTCTCTTAAAAGTTCATTATTACAATCAGATGATAAATTTGACATGGTGATAATGGCTGTAAACTGTTTTATTTTATCGATTCCTAAGAACGTTACAGCTTGCTTTATAGAGCTTATTTCTACTCGGTTTTCTTCTGTTTCTAAGTTGACTAATTTTAGAACACCATTTACTAAACTTACATCCTGAGAAATTATTTCAGCTATATTATGAAAGTCTATATCTTGTTGATAAATCTCGGCAAAGAGTTGCAACAGGTTCAACTTTACAGGCTTTACAAAATGGCCTACTTTTATTTCTGGTTTTTGAAAGAAATACCCTTGAAAGTAATCAATACCTATTTGGATGAGCATATTAAACTGTTCATGGGTTTCAATTCGTTCAACAACAATTTTAATCTTTTTATCAGCAACCAATTGACTATTTTTTAAGGCTGTTATTTGTTCAAATGAAATATCTTCTCTATCAACTTTAATAATAGAGATATAGGGAAATAATTGTTCCCATTTCGGAGAAAAATCGTAATCATCTAGTGCAAATGTATATCCTTTATTATGCAAAGCGGAAACGACTTTAATGACATCGGGCGTAACATTGATCGATTCCAATAATTCCAGAACCACTTCGTTTCTATCTAATACTAATGGCAGTTCTTCCAATAAGGACTTTTCATCGAAATTAATAAATGCTTTTTTTTGTGAACAAAGGTTAGTTAGATCACCAAAAATATGGTTTTGTAAAATAATTTGAGAAGTGGCTTTTTCTGGTTTTGAGCAACGATAATAATTATCTGCACTATGACGATATAAAAGCTCGTAAGCATAAGTATTCTTTTTATGGTCAAATATTGCCTGACGGCCAACAAATTTATTATTAATACAATCCACTATAAGTTTTCCATCTTACGGTTTTCAATATTAATTTATTATAGTCAGTATTTAGTTGTTAACAAAAAATTTATAAACTCACTTTTAAAGTAAAATATTTATATGAAAGGTTAATAGCGTAAGCAAAAATTGATGATTATTTTTGGAGCTATGATGAAAGTTTGGTTTTGATTACAACTAGCTCCTTTATTGCGTTCTCAGTTACCATACCATGCAAGTGCCATTTTTGTTTCTTATTAAAAAGAACGATTTTTACAAAAGTGGTACGACTGGTTCTAATACTCGGTTGTAATAAAATTCTATCTTCACTCCTTTCGGTTATTTCTTATATTCTTAGTTTCAATTGATTTTATGAGTGACAAAATTTAGCTAGGTTCATTTCTTTTTGATTAATGTTAACCTGCTGTTTTATTACTGCTTATCAAAGTTTTATATATTTATTAATGAAGGTGTAATTTTTATGTCTCAATCTGAAGCAAATTGTCTTTGTGGTGCAGTTAGAATCACCGCGGAACAAATAAACCCAAAATTTACAGTGTGCCATTGCCAGTCCTGTAGGACATGGGGAGGAGCACCATTCTTTGCTGTCAAATGTGGCACAAAAGTTAAGATTGAAGGAAAAGACAATATAAAAATGTATGACTCTTCATCTTGGGCTGCTCGTGGTTTTTGTGTGCAATGTGGAACTCACTTATTTTATAAATTTAAAGCCAATGGCGAATATAATATGCCAGTAGGTTTGTTTTCTAACTTAAAAGGGTTGGAGATGGATATGCAGTACTTTAGTGACAAGCGACCCAGTTACTACTGCTTTTCAAATGAAACAAAAGAAATGACAACAGCTGAAATTATGGCTTATTTTTCCGCAGATGTCTGACCATGTTGCACGAAATTATTTAATATGATCACCACTAGTTTGTTCTGTGTCGTGTGTAAAAATGATTTAGCTCGAGCTAACAAGAAAGGACTGTTTCTAGTTGCATAGTGTTGAGTAGCAAAGGGGGAGAATGATAAAACATCTAATTGTAAATGTGTTTACTTGTTCGATGTCGACCAGTGAAGTTATGATTGACGATATAATATAGTATTTTATTTTCACTTCGTTATTTTTCATATTTATCCCCAACTGCTGAGCACTTACAATTATACTTGTTCCTTTTTAAGAATGAATGACCTCAGATGTCCAAGATATTTGTTATAGGCTTACCGAGAACTGGCACCACCAGCATTAGTGTTGCCTTATTAGAAATGGGATTGTCAGTTGCTCATACTGCTTTTACTAAAAAAGCATTTGAAATGGCCGATGCAATATCCGATGCCCCCTGTTTCAGCGACTATAAGCAGCTAGATCTTTTGTTTCCAAATGCTAAGTTTATTTATTTAGACAGGTGTATGGATAACTGGCTACCGTCAATTACCATGTTACTTGAAAAAATGGCACCTCATTTACAGCCCAAAACAGGGAAATTCAATCCAATTTTAAAGCGTAGTTTTTATCACACCTTTCCATCGACTTTACCCTTGACCCACAGTACATTAGCTAATTGTTACTCACGGCATAAACAGGCTGTTTTTTCTCATTTTAAAAATAGTGAAAATTTTCTATCGATTGATATTAGTGAACGAGGAAGCTTACTCAAAATGGGGAAGTTTTTAGGAATGGATACACAAGGAAGAGTTGATTTTCCTAAGTTAAATAGCGGTCGAGAAGTAGCCTCTTGGAAAGATCATAAACATCCAAATAAAATTAATTCAAATTTAGCCGGCATTGAGCATAGAAAGTATTTTGATTATGTTATGGATACTGACCAATAGTCTTTACTCTTCCTAAAAAAAGCATATTATCGGTTATACAAAAACCTAATAAGCTATTAGAACTTTCACTATTTATTGAACAACCATTGCCTAACAATTTATACAATGCATACAAAGGGAAACCTTATTTAGGAAGTTACAATGTACTATTCAGAGATTATAGCCAACTATTTCAATCGACAAGTTCAATCAATAATAACGAGTTAGATCTGTCGAAACCTAGATTCTAATCAAAAGCGCTTTGGTCTTCGCTCTATTAATGTAATTGACTAATATTTAACATAAAGGTACTTTTTTTAAACGTATTTCCATAATCTTGTCCAATATTAAAAATTTTTACATAAATTGGGCCAGTAATTTCCCTTAAAGGTAGCATTGTTCCTCACTTTAGATTAAATTCCCGCCTTAAATTTATTACAGTTAACAAGAGCGACTTATGATAGACAATACTCTCCCACAACTCGAACAACTGATTGAAGAAATTGTTGAAAAAAACAATCAACTAAGAAATCAAGTAAGTGAGCTAGAGCAGAAAAATTCATTGCTTATTGATGAAAATGAAACTTTGCAACTTGATGCTCTTGAAGGTGAAGAAAAACAAAAACAAACAAGTGATGTATTAGCTAACCTATTAAGTAAATTACAAAGTGCGCAAGAGGTTAATTAATGATCTTGGATGACTCTAAAGGGATCAGCATCGAAATTATGGGCAAGCAACATCAGTTTACTTGTTCAGTTGAACAAGCAGAAGATTTACATCAAGCGGCTAACAACCTAGCGGTTATGTGTGCAGACATCAAGCAGAATACGAGCAGTACAAATACCGAACGTGCTTTATTAGTGGCGTCTATTAATTTAAGTTATTCATTATTAATGGCAAATAATAAAATTGAGGACTATCAGCTTGGTCAAAATGCTCTAATTTCTACATTAAAAAGCGCTTTATAAGCATTATTACTTTTTAGCATTGTAATGACTAACTAGATAGGAAAATTACAATGCTCTCGATTTAAAGACTAAGTTCATTACATAGTCTTATTTAGGAAAACCGCCATTATGTCTGATGCCAACATTGAATTTAAAGGGTCAAGTTTTACCTTGTCAGTTCTACACCTTAAAACATCTAAATTAGCTGATCTTCGTATAGATTTAGCTCAAAAAATTGCTCAAGCTCCTGATTTTTTTTATTTGGTTCCAGTGGTCATTTGTATTGAAAAACTCGACTGTTCAATTGATTATCAAGGGATAAAAACATTAATTGAAGAGTTCAAATTTACCTTTGTTGGTTTTACAGGTTCTATCGACAAAGAACAACGTTCACTTATCCGTGAACTGGGCTTTTCATTTGTTAATACCGCGAGAATAAATACCTCAAAACAACTAGTAATAGCAGATAGTCCTGTAAATAAAAGGACATCTGATTTCGTTAGTAATACTCAATACAGTGATAAAATTCACCGCGGGCAGATTCGCTCAGGGCAACAAATTTATGCAAAAGATCAAAATTTAGTGGTTATTGGCTCGGTCTCTGCCGGAGCTGAAGTCATTGCTGATGGCAATATACATGTATATGGGGCATTACGTGGTCGAGCAATCGCAGGCGCTAAAGGCCATCATCGTGCACAAATATATTGCCAAAATCTTGAGGCGGAACTGGTCTCTATAAATGGTAACTATTGGTTGAGCGAGTCAATGGAGCAACACTGGGGTTCACCAGCATATATACACTTTACTGACAGTGAACTTACATTATCAAAACTTATTTAATTTTTAACTTATTTAATATTAACTTACAAAGGATATTCGGTCTATGGCACGAATCATAGTTGTTACATCAGGAAAAGGTGGTGTAGGGAAAACGACATCAAGTGCAGCAATTGGTCTTGGTTTAGCATTAAAAGGACATAAAGTTGTCTTAATCGATTTTGATATCGGCCTTCGAAATCTCGATTTGATTATGGGGTGTGAACGCCGCGTGGTTTATGATTTTGTTAATGTCATAAATGGTGAAGCAACGTTAAATCAAGCATTAATTAAGGATAAACGTGTCAGTAGTTTATCGATATTACCCGCTTCGCAAACACGTGATAAAGATGCATTAAATAAGGAAAATGTTGGTAAGGTACTTGAAGAGCTTGGAAAAACCTATGACTACATCATTTGTGACTCACCAGCAGGTATAGAAGCGGGTGCAATGATGGCTCTTTATTATGCTGATGAGGCTATAGTAACAACCAATCCAGAAGTATCGTCAGTACGTGACTCTGATCGAATCTTAGGTATGTTAGCAAGCCGCTCTCGTAGAGCCGAATTAAATTTAGAGCCAATAAAAGAACATCTTTTATTAACGCGTTACTCCCCTAAACGAGTAGAAGAGGGCGAAATGTTAAGTGTGGAGGATGTTGAAGATATTTTGTCTATTCCTCTTCTAGGGGTTATTCCAGAGTCACAAGCTGTACTTAAGGCATCAAATGCGGGAGAGCCCGTCATATTGGATACTGAAAGTGACGCTGGCAAGGCATATCAAGATGTTGTTGATCGCCTACTAGGTGAGTCGATTGACTTTAGGTTTTTACATGCTGAGAAAAAAAGCATTTTTAGTCGTATGTTTGGAGGATAACATGGCATTACTGGATTATTTTTTACGTAAAAAAGAAAAGCCGGTAACAACGGCTTCCAAAGCAAAAGAACGATTGCAAATCATTGTTGCTCATGAGCGCAACAATCGAAATAAGCAGCCAGATTATTTACCACAACTTACAGAAGATATTCTTGCGGTATTACGTAAATACATTAAGGTTTCGGATGAGAGCTTTTCGATAAACCTTGATAATAAAAGTGGTGATTTAAACGTTTTAGAATTAAATATTGAATTGCATGATGATAAAAATGCAAGCTAATATTAATAGAGCGTAGATTCAATAACCATTCAATAATAATTAAACTGAATCAGGTTTTTTAATTACATTGAATAACTGTTAAGTGCTCCCTCGTTGAACTTTGCATTTGTTCAGCGAGGAATTTTTGTATCCTTAATAACGTATAAATTAGTTTTCATAAAGAACTTATTTATCTCTTTTTGTTGATATTCGTTCTTCTTTTATACCAACATATTATTCTTATCTGGATTTAAACCGTGAATTTTAATTAGAATATCTACTGTAACTTCAGGACTATTTAACATGCCAAAAATTTTTGTATGGATTGTAGAACTCGGTAAATATATTGTTCTAAATAGCGCTCTTTCATAGTCGTTGTATGGTGTAGCGTGTTGCTACATCAGAAAACAATTAAATTGCGTAAAGTTCAATGGATTTAAGTATAATAGGCTTCTACTTTTTATCACTAACTTTGATTAACTATACTGTTCTGTTAATAGGAGTAATGAGTCCTAAGGTGGGGATTATGGGTTCAGAGCATGGCACAAGTTTCTTCTCTATTGATGGGGATATAATCATTGTTAAAGTATCAGGTGCGTTTAATAGTGAAGGAATTGGTAAATCAATTGAAGAGTTAAAAGCTATAATTGATAAACGTTGTCAAAATGAATTTAAATTATTATTCGATTATACGACTGCTGAAGGTGGGACTCCTGAAGTATTTGAAAAAATAAATGAATGCAATATTTGGCTAAACAGCCAAAAGATGACTGCAAAAGCAGTCGTAATAAACTCGGACGTTCTATTAACTATCCTAGAAAGTCGGACGCCTGCAAGAAGTTCACAAAATTCAAAAAACTTTGACAATAAATCTGATGCTATTAAGTGGCTTAAATTACAGAGCTAACTAACAAAAGAAAATACAGTTAATTTTCGCTAGTTTCCCCAATACGAGTTAGTTATTATCTGTCACCTATTGCAGTGTCTTCATAGGAGGAAGGTTTGATGTTTGGAGAAACCAATCTGAGTAAGTTACTCGCATCGATGTCACCAGAGTTAATGCCAGAAGAGTATGTCTTTTGTTGTGTACAAGGCGAATATAGTGAATTTAGTGAATTAGGCCCATTGGCCTCTTATCGCGAAGCTGAAGGGTTAACTTTAGTTGTCTCTAAAAAAGCGGCGGTTGCTAATAATATCGCATTTGAGTCTGTGTTTAGGGGGATCACTCTAACAGTTCACTCAAGTCTAGATGCTGTTGGTTTAACTGCTGCTGTTGCAAATAAACTTGCTGAAAAAGGGATCAGTGCTAATGTGATCGCAGCGTATTATCATGATCATATTTTTGTTCAAGCGCAAAAAGCTGATTTAGCGATCGAAGCGTTAGCTGAGTTTAGTAAATAAATGCAGTTTATAGCTAACCTAGAGCAATGGCAGAAAATCGAGTGAGTAGAACAAGGAGTAAACTTTAAATGAATGGAAAGTATAAAGGCTCTTGCCTGTGTGGTGAAATTACATTTGCTGTTGATGGATTTAGTGAACAAGCTGCAAATTGTTATTGTACTATGTGTCGCAAGTTTCATGGTGCTTCTTTTGGTACGCTAGTTGGGGTGAAAGGGCTACAATGGCTAACGGGTGAGTTGTTACTTAAACATTTTGTAGCAGATAATGGCACAATTCGTACTTTTTGTCGTGAGTGTGGAGCTAGTTTAGGATTTCGAATAAAAGGTACTGTAATGAGAGAGATTGAATTAGCAATCGCCACCTTTGATGAAAATATTCCTGTAAAAATCGATGCTCAAATATATACTAATTATAAAACTAACTGGAGCCAACTACATTCGGGACTACCGGTGTTTGGTGAAAAGCGAGGTGTGCAGCATCCAGAGAATATGTTTACTGGTTCACCTAAAACCTGACCAACTAAAATATTATCGCCTCTGATATCACCAGCCCTAGTATGAATCTAAACACGCTTTACTTGGGGACATGAAGTCTAGCTCACCTTACGATAATCATTAGGTGTTTTTCCATATTTGGCTTTAAAACAACGTACAAAATAATTGCTGGAGCCAAAACCAACTTGGTCGGCAATGACTGTGATATGTTCACCGCTGCTCAATAGCGAATGTCCTTGAGTTAATCTGTAGTCGCGTAAAATCTCATTGAAACTAGATCCTGTTATCGCTTTTAACTTGCGCTGTAATAGTCGTTCTCCCATGGCCAGCTTTGCTGCAACCACCGATACCGCTAATATAGGGTCAGCATATTCTTGTGATATAATTTGGTTGAAGGCAAGTAAAAATTGTTGGTCTTTATTTGGCAGTTCTTTACTTTTTGACGATATGAAGCTACTTTCCTTTGCGCCCCTTTTAAGTAATTGTTGCGACTTTTCTATAAACATTGAATGATCAAAGCGTTTCTGCAAAATGGTCCTGATTTGTAATAAATTTTGGATACTCAATTTTAATTTTTGAGCGTCAAATGGCTTGACAATATAATCATCTGCCAAGCCCGCTAATCCTCTTAATTTGCTTTGTTCATCTCCTTTGGCGGTTAGCAAAATAACCGGAATATGACTAATCGCCATGTCATTACGTATATCGTCCAGTAACTGAAAACCATCCTTGCTTGGCATCATAACATCAGTCACTATAATGTCGGGGCAATAATCACAAGCTAGCGTGAAACCTTGCAGACCATCTTCAGCATCTATTATCTGGTAATCTTCAAATAACTGTTGTCGAATAAAAGAACGCATATCCTGATTGTCATCGACAATTAAAATAATCGGTTTACTATGTAGCTCTTCCTCTGTTTCAATAAGCTTCATTGTCTTTTTTTGAGCGGTATGAGTTTGTAATGTTTCACTAGGTATTAAATTAGTTTGTGGAATATTATAAAGCGATGAAGATTCAACAAGGTCTGCTTTAGATTGTTTTGAAGCGCTCACTTTTGGCAAATTAAAAATAAAAGTTGAACCAACGTTTAACTGACTTTCTACCCGAATCTTACCACCTAGTGTACGAATCAATTCTTTAACTAAAGCAAGACCTATACCTGCACCAGGCGTATTATCTTGATTGCTTTCAATACGAGTAAAGCGTTCAAAGATTTTTTCCTGCTCGTCTTGCGCAATACCGCAACCATTATCAGAGACTTTAAATTCAATCCATTGTCCTTGCTCAGTTACTTCAACAGAAATAAAGCCATGACGTTGAGTAAACTTAACCGCATTGGTTAACAAGTTATAAAGAATCGTTTCTAAGGCGTTTTGTGTCCCAGATATCCATAAGGCATCATCAATGTCTCCTTTAAGCGTCAGGGCGATTTGTTTTTGTTGCGTATTAACAGTAAAGGTTTGTATGACAAAATGACAAATGGGTGAAACATGTTGCACTTGTGACAAGTCTTTTTGTTGCTCTTTCAATTGTGCCAGTAATAGTAATTGATCGACCATGGATAACAAGCGCTGTGCATTTCGTTCGATCAAGTCTACATTATGCTGAGTGTGTACATGCTCAATGTCATTTTTTATGACTTTTGCTGGTCCCAAAATTAAGGTGAGGGGAGTTCTAAATTCATGAGATATATTTGCAAATAACTGCTCTTTCGCGTTCGCAAGTTCTACTGCAGATTGGCGCTCCTTTTGTGCTAGTTTGACTTTGTAAAATATCCAACAAATTAATAGAAAAACTAAAATATAAAGACTATATGCCCACCACGTTTGCCACCATGAGGGAAGTACTACGACTTTAAGGGATATGATATTGTCAAGCCAAAGTCCATTGTCTGCTGTTGATTTTACTTTAAACGTATAATGACCAGCAGGTAATAATGAGTATACTGCTTGCGCTCTGTTTGCGTTTGTATAGATCCATTTATCGTTGACACCTACCATTTTATAAGCATATTTAACTTGATCAGGGTAAGGCGATCCAACTTTTGAAAAACTGAAAGAAAAGAAAGTGGTTGCTGGCGGGATAATGATTTTTTTTGATTGTTCGATACTTTGATATAGCAGTGGTTGATCCATTTCTAAATCTGGCATTACAGATTCGCCCATTAACTTATAGTCAGTCAGCAACAATTGACTGCTTGTTTCATTGCTTTCGACTCGGTTAACAGAAAATGATGCCAATGTATTTACCGTAGCAATGAAAAAGTCACCATTTTTCATGAGAAAAGCGTTGCTTGAATATAATTTTCCAAAGCGGTAATCATTAAGACCAGAGTGTTCTAATGCCAGTGAGCAGCTAATACACAAGGCTTTAATTATATTATCCTTCATCGAGATTAAACTATACAGATTGTCTTTATTAGTAAAATAAAAGTTATCTGTTTTGACATCATGATAAAGGCCAGTTATTTTCCCCTTGATATTTATGGCCAACGTATGCCATTTACCCGTTTGCAAATTAAGGCTTATCAAGCCAAGTTTTTCTGTACTAAGCCAAAGTTGCTGCTGTTTCTTTAAAACAGAATGTACTCTACCAGTAAGGACAGGTAGTTGCTTAACTATTTTGCTGCTTTTATTAAACCAGTAAAGGTTTCTTAGTTCATTGGTAAAACCACCAAATAACAAGAGCCGTTCTTTATCAACATTAATAAAGTTGGTAAGCTCAGCACCAGTGGCGAAGCTGACAAAGCTATCGTTAAGCTGATCGTAGCGTAAAAGAGCATAACCTTTTTCTTTGGGGTGCTTTTTCGCAATGGCATAAATGTCACCTTTAGAGTCTGAACGGAAAGACTTAATAGAATTCCCCCTCATTTCATTTCCATGTTTGGTGGCAAGATTGTAATGTTTTGTACTATCGGTGGACAAGTTATATCGATTAATTCCGCCTCTAGACATGCCTAACCAAATGTTGTTGTTTACGTCTGGAAATATGCTGAAAATTTCTTTGCTAAAACTTTTGAGGTGATTAATTTTATCATTCTTTATCTGATACAGTGAATTGTCACATGAAAACAAAATACCCTGGGCTGTTTGAGCGAACTGATCTGG
>Ga0105356_10002209_pt1 | contig 19427 bp, 18 predicted proteins | sample GOMGulsemesocosm_3_FD_83502 | JGI IMG/M metagenome (GOLD analysis project Ga0105356, IMG submission 83502) | Methane-oxidizing microbial communities from mesocosms in the Gulf of Mexico - GOM9D Gulf of Mexico | ecosystem: Environmental > Aquatic > Marine > Cold seeps | place: Gulf of Mexico... | reverse complement strand
ATTGCTTTGTTTTTAATTAACAAGTCGACTTCGAGCGCACGTGCTAAAGTTATATCTCGACCTACAAATACATCTCCTAATATTTGCCCTTCTGAATTTTTATATGGACTTCTGGTCCATTTAATTGAAATAGTTTTATTATTTAAAGCATCAGTTGAATGTTGTTGGTATGTAACTTCAAAATTATTGTTATTTTCATCAATATTTAGGTATTTATTCGGAATTACTTTGAAAAAATTGTCATTAACGGAAAAACCTTGCTTGATGCAAAATTCAGTAAAAGTTGTATTAGATAAAAGTGTTTTATAATTTGAATCCACTACTAATAACATTTCGCCCAAGGAATTGATAACTCCTTCAAACTTATCAAGAGAAATTGTCGTCTGGGAAAGGTTATGCAAGAGGTGATTATAATCGTCTCTAATTTGTTCAAATTCAACCGGTTCATTTATTGACTTGGCAACCTCTATAGTTTCTTCACTTTTAATAGACTGGTTAATTGCTTTTTGTAAGTTTAATAAGGCATTAGAAGCTAGTTTTGATGCAGTTCTTATACTAGATGTTGATGAAAAGAAAACAGAGATCAGGGTAACTAAAATAAAAATAATCAACCAAAGCATTTGCTGATAAGCTAAAGAAGGGGATTGCAAAGAATAAATTTTTAAAGAATTAAATTTCTCTTCAGCTGTTGACCATACAGAGAACTTATTTAGCACAAATTTTTGATTCTCTTTTATCAATTCGTTATTTGAGCTATACAATACGGTATTATCTTCATCTGTTAATATTGTTAATTCAACATTTGAGCGATAGGAAAAGAAATCTGATAAGTGCTCAATATAAGCAATTATTGCTCCCTCGGCTGAGTTACCGTAAATAACTGGGCTAGCAATAAGTACACCTTGTTTAGAATAGTGAATAAAGTCTTCACCTTGTATTAATACGCTATTTTTCCAAGCAAAATTTTCTTGGTTAGCTTGATACAAAGATTCATTTTTACTCGCAATTGGCTCTCCTGAAAAGTCACTGAAAATAATAGTATTATTATGACTTCCTGAAAGAGCTAATGAACGGAAAAAAATAGGTAGGTAGCTGTTTCTATTTGAGTAATCAATAATGCTATTAATGATCAAATCATTTCTAGCGAGGTTTTTTACTTGTTGTGAAATCGTTTCAATGGAATGGTTAAAATTAGCAGTAAACTTGTTAATGTTATTTTGATGTAATTCGGATAGTTGATGCCTAACAAGTAGAATGGCGATACTTATTAATGTTACTGATAAAATAGCTAAAGTCCCTAACGTTTTAGAGAGGGTTCGACGCCGTATAAAGCTTTCTAATGTAAATTTCTTAATCAAGAGCTACTCTGTTATAGGCACTAGGTGACCTTGGGAGTCGAACCTAGATAATATATAGTCTTCAGCCCATAGAGCATCGTGTTTTGTTTTAGTAAAGGGAGGCTTATAGTGCTTTACTAAACCAGAATAACTTTTTATTTTTTCTAAATTATCTCTTATTACTACAGAATCAAGGTTATTACTTTTCTTTATTGCTATGGCAAGCAAGTGCACTAAATCATACGCATGAGCTGTTCCAACAGCACCAGGTATGCCTTTAGCCATCACTTTTTCATCATATTGTTTCCGGTAGGCACTAAGTACATTTTCGTTGATTTTGTTATTGGTTGGTTGAGCAAAGCTATAAGTTTGTATCGTTGATATGTCTAATTGATTAAGTTGTTCAAGGCCTACTTTCTTTACAAAGTTTCCACCTGCGATACCCCAATGAGAAATAATGGGAACCCGCTTTGCTTTATCAATAGTTAGCATCTCTTGTGCTGCTATTGCTCCTTCAGGGGCATTTGCAACTAAAAGTATTGCTTGCGATCCCTCATTAATTAGTTGAGTAATCTCCTTTGTTAATGATTTTTGTCCCCAGTTGAACCAAGCAATACTTGCTATATTAATATCGTTTTCTTTGGCTGCCTGGCTCATCGACTTTTCGTTTGACCGTCCCCAGCCTGTGCGCTCTAATAACAAGCCAACTTTTTTTAAGTTACGCTTTTTCGCATGACTTAAAATCACTTTACCTGCTTGTTCATCTCGTATAGAAACACGAAAAACATAATTAGGCTCAAATTTATTATCAACGATAGGCGTGCCAGCGGCCCATGGGTCGAGGTATATGATTCGGTTGGAATGAATAAATGGCAACTCTTGTAGTGCTACAGGTGTATGAACACCTCCAAGAACCGCAGCTAAATTATCCATTTTACTAAAACTTTTTAAGTTGGCTATTCCCCTTGCAGGGTTGCCCTTATGATCTTTAACAACAAGTTTAAGCTGTTTTCCTAATAAGCCACCTTGGGCGTTTATCTCATTTATGGCTATTTCAGCCCCTCGTTGAATGGCGAGCCCACCTTCTTTGGCAACCGCTGACATATCAGCATCAAGGCCAATTATGATTGATTCTTGTGCATAAGAGGGTAATACAATGCTGAGCAAAAAGAATGCTGAAGATAAAAGAGCTGATATCCGTTTCATAAATTTACCTTTAATGACCTTATAAAAAATATAACTGAAAAGACTACTCAGCTTAATTGTAGAAAGTATAGTTAATTTTATAAACTTGGCTAGCTTTTAATCATACCAAGTCTCTAATTACCTTAGCTAAATTTATCCCATAATCTTCAGGGTTTACTAAACCTTCAATTGAAACATCTTCATGCCTCAGATCAAAATCCGTACCGTTGAGCATTCGTTCTGACTTCAAATTATAGACTACTTTAACTTTAGGTTTGAGTGGTTCCGTTCTATTACCTTCAATAACTATGGCTAGTTTCTCGTTTGACATTTTCACTAGTGAACCAACAGGGTGTACTCCCATGTACTTGATAAATTGCTGTACAAGACTCTGATCGAATTTTTCTTTTTTTGAAAGGAGAAAGCGAAATATTTTTAACGGGTGCTCTCCTTTTTTGTATGGTCGATCTCCTGTCATCGCATCATAAACATCGATAATAGCGGTTATTTTGGCAAGTTTTGATATTTTTTCTTCTTTAATGCCTCTGGGATAACCAGAGCCATCAAGTCGTTCATGGTGATTTGCAGTCATGTCTATAATTATCGGGTTGTCAAAGCCGTCACGCTTGCAAAGCTCTATTCCCCATACGATATGTTTTTTAATTACCGACATTTCACTTTGCGTTAATTTCCCCGGTTTTTCTAAAATACCTCTCGATACTTTCGCAACTCCTGCATCATGAACGAGTGCGCCTAATGTCATTTGTTCAACTGTTTCTCTTTTCAAACCAATATATAAACCAAAACCACAAATGAGTACCGCACAATTGATTGCATGCTCCCATTGATAGGCTGAGTTATTTCGAATACGAGTTAATATGGTAATGGCGTATTCATTTCTGAGTACAGATTCAGTTATTTCGCCTGCTAATTTTCCAACTGCTTCAGCTGAAAGGCTTTTCGAACCGAAATTTACGTCAAATAACTGTTTAACTGTTTCACTTGCTTGATCGTAAACAATGCAGGATTTTTCAAACTCTTCAGAGACAGTGTTGTTTATTTGTTTTTTGGGCGTTTTTTTTGTAGTTGGTGCCGGGGGGATTATTTCTTCGGTTTTTTCAGCTTCAGGGTCAAATTCAATAACTACACTGGTTACACCTTGCTTTTTAAGCATCTCAATAGTACGCGCTGAGTTGACAACGCCTTGATTTTTTACTTTATGTTTGCTGTCTTTTAATATTATGTCTTTAACAAACATGCCTACTTCAAGTTCGTTAATGTCTAAGGTTTTAAGCATTGTGTTCTAAGGCCTTATGATCACTCATTTATTATTCTTCTTTATAGAGTTAATATTTTGGTTCTTGAATTTCACTTTCCAATTAGATAATCCACTCACTTTGTTGAGAATTCATTTTTCTAATTGGTACTATATCTTTACTGTACCTTACTTTTAGCATATTGCGTAGAATTCTGTTTGATAACTTTGAGTTGGGAGTATTATTCTGGTTGCTGTTTGCAATATTTATGGCGAATTAGTCTACGGAAATTAGTCTTGCTCGGAAGTTTTACTTTAGAAATGTGATTAATAAAGAGGCTATCACCTTGAAGTTAGCAATAGCCTTATGCTTTTACTGGTTGATAAGTTAACCAAAAATCGCCCTCATTAGTGATATCGCATGATCTACACTTTTACCTTCCGACACCTGTTTTATTATTGAGTCTCGTTTACTTTGCATATATTCAGGCAGGTCCTCAGCAGACAAAGCCCTATCGACCAGCATCTCTGCTGATTCTTTACTTCGTTTACGGGCTATATTATTTGAGCTAGCGCTTTTAACATGACTTGCTTTGGGCTTGTCTCGTAATTTTATGTAGTTTGATTTTGCTGCATCATCTTCATCAGCAAATAGAAAACAGTCAATAAAAATGGCTCTGTTTTTCCATATTACTTTTTCACTTTCATGCTCAGGCTCTGATTGTAACCACCAAGCACAGCTGCGCATTGTCGCAATTAAATCAAACCAATAACTTTTAAAATCATGCTGAGAGAATTTAGCTATAGACAAGCCTTGACAATAAATATCTATTTTTGCATTGGTCAGTGCGATAAATTGATCTGGGCGACGCATTGCTAATAGACGAGTTGCTGGTGCTAGCGGGGCTTTTTCGCCTTGTGGTTTCTTCTCGGTGAAATGACTAAATAATACACTGTATTCTTGTACGAAGTTTTCATAGTCTTTAAAAGAAACGTTACCTTCTAGTGGGATATGAGCGAGAGCGCGATCAAATACACTAGGTTTATCTGTAATAAATTGATGAAATAACTTCGCTCCTTTGGTTGAAGCAAACCATTCAACATCAAAACTATAAACACTTGGATCATGTTTTGCACTATGTTTACCAGTAAATGCGAGTTTATCTTCAAGCAACATTTCATCTAGTGGGGTATTACGTATTTCGTTAATATGGCTTAGCAAAGCTAAGCGTTCATCTATTGCGTGCAACGATTTTTGCTGTTGTATGAAGCCCACATAAGCAGGCCACGGTGCGATTCTTGTCATTTTCAGTTGACTAATGCTGATCGCCGCGACAAGAATATCGTTTAATTTTTTTAAGGAGGGAAGCTGCTCTGGTTCAAGTAAATCTAGATTGATTTGTTTTGAGCAAATGTTTTGCAACTGCTGGCACCAGCTAAGAAAGTCTTCTGCTCTATCGCTGACACTTACTGCCATTAAATTAAGACTTAGTTCTGTAATGTATTTTAATGCGTTTTGATAAATAGCATTTTCGGCGTCAGATAACGACATTTGAACCGGGGATGACAGCAACTTTCTCATGAAATTTATTTATGCTCCAATACGTAACTTTTCTATTAAAAACCGCGCATAATACGCAAATTATCTGGTATTGCAATCAATCAAATGATCTTAAATATTGTTTGATTGTTTGTTATACAAATAAGAGATTTCAGAAAACATAGTATAGTCGGATTTGTGCATATCCGCAGAAAAAGCAAGCAATTATTGAAGGTTACTTTGCTCTGATGAATGTTATTTATCTTAATCATTACGCAAATTTTCTATTTACTGCATAGAATTGAACAAAGAGTGGTTTAGATGGTGGCGCATGACGAAGAAAGCAATATTTGAGCAAATGGGAGGACGAGCATCCCTAGTTAAAGTTAATAAAATATTCTATGACAAAGTCTATCAGGATCCATGGTTAAAATTATATTTCCAAGCTATCCCTCAAGAGCATATTGAAAATCAACAAGTTGATTTTATGGAAAAAGTATTAGGAGGTGAAAACCGTTATGCAGGAAAGGCGCCTCCAGCCGCTCATAAACATATTTTTGTAACTGAAGAGCTATTTGAACTTCGACAGAAGTATTTGAAGGAAGCATTTGTGGAAGCTAAAGCAAAACCTGAGTTAGTTGAAAAGTGGTTAATGTTAGACGCCTCTTTTTTGCGTATTATCGTTAAATCAAAAAGTGAGGAATGTCAGCGACGATTTAATTCAGACACTATTTTAGATTTCCCTAAACCTTAAATTTTTTCTACGGGGTTACTCTAAATAACAAAGCGAGCTTATCCTCCCACTTTTAGTTGACGATATTTTTAGTGGGTGTGAGCCATCATTCCAAGCAGTAACTTTTCCTGCTTTATTGAGTTGTTCAAATTCAAGTGTAGCTACGCTGTTTTCCTTTATTTTCAAAAAATATAACAGCTTTTCAAAGCTGCCCATTTTACTTAAATCTATGGTTAGCAAGTCACCAGCTCTATCTTTAAAGTGCATATTTATCTTTTGCTGATGTTGTTGATAGCAAGCGGCTAAAAACTCATCTTGCTGAATATTATCTGCAGTAAATGGCATGAAAGTACTTTGATAACAACGTTTAATATAAGGGTTAAAACCTCCATCACTACGCACCACATTGTTATGCATTCGAGCTAGTAAACGTTTAATTGATGGCAACCAGAGCGATAAATCTCGGGTGAGGTAAATAAATTTGCTATTAGGGTAATATGTATCAAGTAGCTGAAAATCATGAAAAATAGGTGTGTCAGCAATTACCTGAGCATGATTAAAACATTCTTGAGTATAAGCTGTATGAGCTACTTTATAATTTAAGTTTAGCATCGCCTGACAAAAGCTTGTCGTTCCTGTTCGCGGAAGGCCTATAACAAATATTTTTTGATTTTGATGCTGCATTTTATAACTCACTCCACCTTTAATTAATTATATCAAGTGTCAACTCAATATGTCTGAATTAATACCTTAAAAAATTAAAACTTTACATACCTAGAATCTCTATGTATATTCATACCTAGAAGTTCTAGGTATGAAGTGATTTTAATATGAAATATTCCAAAGATTTTGTTGCTGCATCTACAACACCTTTGATCTTATCAATACTTAAAGTAGGGCAGAACTATGGTTACGGTATTATTCAACAAGTAAAAGATATTTCTCATGGAGAAATGCTTTGGGCTGATGGCATGCTTTATCCAATATTACATCGATTAGAAAAAAAGCTTTTTATTGAAGCTGTGTGGGGACTGAGTGAGACAGGTCGAAAGCGGAAATATTATAAACTTTTGCCAGAAGGCGAAGTTGAACTAAATCAACAACGCAATAATTGGCAGCAATTAAATGAAATGTTGAGTAAATTAGCAGGAGATGAAAATGTCTGATAGTAATGAAAATTCTGATATCGACTTAGATTTAGGTTTCAACTTAGACAAGGCTGTGCAGCAGTGGTGCGAATTAGTCTTAAGTAACGACAGTATTAAGAATAAGAATATTGATGAATTGAAAGATCATTTGTACTGTGTAATTGAAGAGTTTATTAGAGAAGGTGAAAATCAACAACAAGCCTTTAAACAGTCAATAAAAAAGATGGGAGAAATCGACATGTTATCGGGTGAATATGAGAAAAATAGAACTTTTTTAAATAAACTCTGTGCTTTTGAATACGGCACTCTGGGTGATAAAGCTAAACAACCTAGTAATATAAAATTCCTAGTTATTCAGCAATCCATTTTATGGGCTGCGGCCATGATTGCTACATCTCTCATTGTGGATGATAAACAGCAAGCAATGTCAGTAATCTTTATCATCTTGTTACCTCTGAGCGTTGTTAATGTAATCTCATTAAAAACTAACTCTGCCGAAAAAGAGTGCAGCTGGATTAAAAAAAGGTTTAATCGTTGGTTTAACTAGAGGAGCAGCAAGGGAGAATTTAGGTATAACCTCGATTTATATACTGGCTAACTATTGTACATAGTAATGTTGTCTAAAATGCCTGATTATAATTGAAAGTTTCTTCTTCAATAGGCCGCATTATGAACAACAGCAATGATACATCCAGTGATTGCGAAAGCAATGTTTCATTAGAAACCATAACCTCTACTACGTTATTTTGTGCAACGGTAAATCAGTCGAAAGAGCAGATAGCATTGGCTAAGAAAAAAGAAGTGAAATCGAATACCTTTTTTCAAAAATTAGATGATGCTACTACAGGTTATGTTTTAGGTTATAACTAGGCCTCTTAATACTTATGTTAATTAAGTTTTCTCAACTGAAATCTTGAAACATAGCTATTTTTTTCATGAGAAAATATTTGATTTAGGTATTGAGCACCACAACTTTCAATAACTTTTTGAGAGGCGATATTGTCTGCTTCGCAAGTGATAATTATATCTTTTGTTAAAATGTTTTTTTGTAGCCAAGATAGCATAAAACGAGCAACCCCTTTGCCCCTTGCCGATGGTTTTGTTTCGTAACCAGTTTGGCCGATGACTCTTTCAATAAATGTATTTGTACCATGACGGTATCTGATTGCGCCTAGTACTTCTTCATTTTTGATACAGAAATAGGTGGAGGTAGGTGGTAGTTGCTCTGTTAAATTCTCTTCATGCGCGGCAGCAATAACTTTCTCTAAATATACTTTAGGTTTTTCTCTCGCGACACTATATTTGATAATGCCGCTGTTAGAACATTCGCTTAAAAACTCGTGATACGATGTTAAGTACTTCATATCAGCTAAAACAACGTGCATAAACTCATTATTCCTTGCTTAGTTTTGTGAAGTTACTTTGGCAAAATACAGTGCTTAGCGAAGTCTTTAGTTTCGGTCATTGTCCAATCACCTTTAGGTTTCTTTTTCATATCTTTGCACCATTCTTCGCTACCTATTTTAGGTGCACAGCCTTGTAGTGAAAAACCAATTAAACAGATTAAAGCCATTTTTATCATTGAAACGATCCTATTGATTTGTAGTCATTGTAGTATACGTGATTAATTGATTTTTCTGAAAGTTTTCATTTGAGGGCTGATAATGCCTTTGACGAATAGTTGAAAAATCTTTGTTTTTTATCGCTTGTTTTATTATTTTTCGTAGCTTCTTTTTATATTTCATTAAAGGGGATTTATTTGATATTGCTACATAGTGTAAGTTGGTATGGTTAGGTTGAAATTGGGCTTGGACTATTTTTTTGTCTAGGTTCATACTTTTTAACAAAGGGAGAGTACTTTCAGCATAATGTATCAACAGATCTATTCGTCCTTTTGATACTAACTTAATGTTTTGCCGTAAATTAACCACTTCAATTTTCTTAATTTTATGATCAATGTCGAATGCTGGAAAGTACTTCGAGTTTTTATTAACCCCAATCAGTTTACTATACAGATCGTGGTAATTAGTTGTACCAGTAACGTTTTCAGCTAACGTATAAAAACGATATGATAGTGATTCATAATGGGGGCCAATAAAGGTTAATTCATTTTCTCTGTTTTCTGTTTTTTGAATACCAACAATAATATCTAAATGACCATTTTTAATTTCTTTTACCCGTCGGGCAAAGGGCATGGTAGATATAGATATTTCGGCGCCGAGTTGATTGGCGATATAGCGCAGATACTTTGTATGAAGGCCATTAGGGAAAGCTTCTGCAACTGCTGCTCGAAGTATAAATGGTTCTTCTAGAGCAGAAGCAGATAGAGAGAGAAAAGCAAAGCTTATAACTATGAGTAACTTTTTCATTAGTGCTAAATCCTTTGAGATAGATTAGTTATACTAACTGCGGTCGGACTTTACTCTCCAATGAATAATAATTGATATTATGTTTAAATTAGCTGGTTATTCTTCATTGTGATTTATATCAGAAAGTAATGTTTCCATTAATGTATTTGCTGCATTTTCTGCAATAAGTTTGATTTGTTCTCTACCTGTATTGTCGCCCATTTCATAGGTAATCGCGTGTACATTATAGTTGTCTGCAAAATATTGTTTAGATACGCCGTTATTAAGCGTATTTCCTGGCTTTGTTACCACTTTAAAGTTTGGCATCGCATCATCTAATGCGCCTAGCCAATGCTTAACAAAATACTTATTCTCCATGCCATAGTCAGTTGGCATAGTATAAAAGACGTCATGACGTGTTGAGTGAAAATCAATAGCGAATTTAATTTTTTGACCTTTAGCGACTAAATCTTGTAAATAGGCGTGGATTTGTTGAGTCTCAATTTGACTAAACTTGATCCAGTCTCTATTTAAATCTAAACCGTTAGCATTATGACGCCAATTACCTACTAGTACTCCATCAGGATTGATGTTTGGGATCACCAGTAGGTTGTAGTTACGGCGAAAATCAGTGGCTAATGTATTTTCGTTAAGCAGTGTTTCGACGAAAGGGAATAAGGCAAGAGCGCCAGTAACTTCTGGTGGGTGCATACGGCCAAAAATAACGAGCCATTCATTACTTTTACCTTTGCTTTCAATTTTATAAATAGGAAGTCCTTGAGTCGACTGACCTAATTCATCATGGGTAATGTTGTGAGCTGATTTCAGTTTTTTTGCCCAATCAATATAGTACTGGTTATTGATTATTTCTTGACCTGCAATGTAAATTGGCTTTGTAGATGCATTAACCTTCATTACCAAGCGTTCATTTTTCAATGTGTGATCTAGTAGTTTCCAATTTTTTGTATCGTAACTAAATTTTGGCGGATATCTGTGGAGATCACCTTTAACACGCATGGTGATTTTAATTTTTGTTGGTTGATCTGCTTCTATTTTAAATGCATACCATGGGCTTGAGTTTATTGGCGTATTCTCAGGCATTAAAGTGATTAAAAATTCGTTATCTGCCAATACTTTACAGTTATTCATTCGGCCAGTAGGGAAGTCGGCTGTTAAACGAACAGAGCCTGTATTACAGGCCTTTGCATTATTATTTTTTTCAGAGGGTGTTGATCCACATGAAATTAAAAAAAATGTAGATAATAAGGCAAAAGCGAGTAGCGTATTTTTCATAATATGATCTTTTGTTTAATAGTGAATAGTATGGCCCAGATTTAATAATAAACATTATAATAAACCTGAGCCATGAAATAAGGCACAAAAATTAGTGCCTTATCAACGTCTTATTCTAAAACTTTTTATTTAAATTTAAGTATAAGTAACGGCCTTTGTTGGAATGAGTACTACTGTTGTAACCAAAAGCTTGATCAGCAAACGGTGGGTTCTTATCGCCTAAATTACGAACACCAAAAGTAATACGAGTATTGTCTAAGGCGTTATCTGTTTTAAAGCGGTAGTTCACGTAAGCATCAACAGTTGACCAACTTTCAACTTGATAGTTGATTCTTTCATCTGCTTCATTGTCATAGTAAAGAGAGGTATCTTCGAAATCACTGATGTATTTATATTTTACACCAGCACCCCATTGCTCTTTTCTCCAACCAATTGAAGCATTTGCACGCCATTCAGGGCGACCATTTTGTCTTACTAAGTCACCTGTACCTGAAAGGTTAACATCTTCACCGTCATATTTAACTGCGTCATTACCAGCTTCTTGAGCGGCTAATACAATTGCAGTAACTTCATCAACACCTTGCTCAAATTTAGTTAATTTCGCAGCATTAATTCTAAATTTGAAATCGCCCGCGTCAGTGTCTAAATCATAGCTTAAGCTAAAGTCCATGCCCTCAACTTCGCGAGGCAGCAAGTTGGTATAATCATTACGAACTTGAGTGATTTCTCCTGCCGCATCTCGTTCTACTAAAGGATTTGAAGAGCCTTCAGAGCGTAATAAGGCATCATATAGAATTTGTGTTTGGCTGTTTAATAGGCCAACAACGCCTTCTTGTTTAATGTTCCACCAATCAACAGTGAATGTTAACCCTTCCATTGGTTCAACAACTAAACCATAAGAAATATTTTCACTTTCTTCCGGTTTTAAATCACTACTACCATTACGTAATTCTAAAACCCCTTGGCGTACATCAAATATTGGATCGCTACGAGTATTTACCCGAGATATATCTTTTGCAACAACTTGTGGTAATCCGGGTGCTCTAAAGCCTTCAGCATAAGATGCGCGTGCTTGTATGAAGTCATTAACGATCCAAGAAAGTGCTACTTTAGGTTTGAAAATATCACCGACATCAGAGAAACGTTCATAACGACCTGCAACTTGCATATCTAAACGTTCAATTCCCGGTAATCCTTCAAGTAAAGGAATAGCGAACTCGGTGTAGGCAGAAAATACATTTCGGCTACCAGAAGCATCAGGTGTTGGGCTACTACCTAAAACAACGCTTGCGCCAGTATTAGTGGTTCCACCAACAATATCAACAAAAGGTGAGCTGCCATTGAGGTAGTCACTACGAATATCAAAAAAGCTTTCGTAGCGGTATTCAACACCAGCTGCAAAACCTACATCACCGGCAGGTAGTTCAAATAAATCTCCGCGTGATACTTTTAAATCCCAAAGAGCGAGTGCTGTTTCGCTTTCACGCTCTACTTGAATTTCAAGGCCATCGATTATTGATTGCGCGTTAGGTGTTGCATCGCCTTCGCTTGGGTTACTGACATCGCCACCATTGAAAAGGTTATAACCAGTTGAGGCATCGGTACTGTTGATAGCATTTTGAAATAATGTTGTGCTGATACGGTTAGTACTATCTAAAGTATTAGCTTTAGAATAGAGGGCCGCTGTTTCCCAGTCCCAATCTTGATAATAACCACGTAAACCTGCAAGGGTACGGTAGCTGTAGTCTTTCACATTTACCTTACGTAAACCGGCATCCACAGGGCGGTAACGACGAACAGTTACTTCTTCGCCAAATGGATTGTAATAAGCATCAGCAGCAACGGTAAAGCGTTGTGAAGAAAGGTTATCACGACGTTCACGGGTACGATCTGCTTCTGCTTGGTAATAAAGTACTTCAGCAAAGAATTCTACGTCTTCGTTAACTTCATGATTTAACAAACCATAAATATTAGCACGCTGAATATCAGAGCTTAATGAACGGGCGCTGTTACGATTGTAACGCATGTCGTAACTAGAGCTACCAGTCATTGAACCTCTATCTACACAAACTCCAGCAGTATCAATTGCTGTAGTAGGGTTACCTCGGTCGTCAGAGTCTTCACAGCCTGACATAGTATCTGGCTGTAAATGGAAAGTGCCTAAAGTATCAGAGCTAAATTCGCCCCACGGTGTGCCTGATGAGCCATTCATTAACTGGGTATCGCCAACGAAATCTTCTGGAACCGCTGAATACTCGCGTAAATCTTCACTTGCTGAATATTCACGTTCACTTGCCATAATACCATCACGGTTATAATAACCACCTGACAGTGTTAAATGTGTTCTTTCGTCATTGAAATAGAGCCCTGTTGCACCACTAATGTTCAATTGGTTTAATGAGCTACCAGCGGACTCTCCATAGTTTACGTTTAATTCGCTTCCTTCGTAATCATCTTTTAGTGCATAGTTAATAACACCAGCAACGGCATCTGAGCCGTAAATTGCCGCAGCACCATCACGAAGTACTTCAACACGTTGTAAGCCACGAACAGGGAGGGTATTTGAATTTACCGTTGTTACAGGGACTAAATTTTCAGATTGCGTTCCTGGGTGTAATACTAAACGTCGGCCATTGAGCATAGTTAACGTATAACCAGTACCTAAACCACGTAAATTTATTGAAGATACATCACCACGTGCGCCGTTAACTCCACCTGAAACCCGCTCACTGGTAAAATTTACTTCACCTACTTGAGGTATTTCTGATAAAAGTTCAGCGCCAGTCATAGCACCGGTACTTTCAATATCATCAGCAGATAAAGCAGTGACTGGCAGAGCGCCAGTATCATGGTTCACTTTAATGTTAGATCCAAGCACACTAATGCGTTCAATCTTTTCTGCTTCGGTAGCAGGTAATTCTGCTCTCGCCATTGCTGTTTGTGAAGCTAATGCCGTTATTACACATAAACTTAGGTGCGTAAGTTTATGTTTGAATTGTGTTTTGTTTTTAGTGATATTCAACGTGATATTCCCCATGGTGATAATTCTAACGTTTATATTTTTTAGTTTTACGTTTCATGTTTCGATTTATACATTGACCAATTCAGTGGGGTTTAACAATTGACTCTTTATTGCCTGTCTATAACCTATGGTTATATCTAAAAAAGAAATCTAGATACAATTGCATCGCAAGATGATAATTTAAAACAATATATTGAACAGGAGCATAATGCATGAAGGCTAATAATAATAAATTCGCATTACTGATCTTTGTCGTTGGTTTATTTACAGCGCTTTGGATTGGGCAAAATCTGAATAAAACGTGGCTAGAGCAATCTTATGTTTATGATACCTATAAAACGGAGTCAGGAAATTTTGCTTATAAATATAAAGGCAAAGAACAATTAATTACAGATATTGTACCCTATCAAGATTCTATTCTTATTCAAAAAAAATTAGATCAAGTGACTGATAAACCCGTGTTAGCACAACAATGGGTTAAAGATGAAAATCAGCAATTATCTTTGCTAAAACCTGCGTTTCATTTTGGTTTGTGGTCACTATTACCAGCGTTTATCACTATTGCTTTATGTTTAATTACTCGTGAACCATTGACTTCACTCTTTGGTGGTATTGTTATTGGCGCGTTAATGCTGGGAGAGTATGATTTAACTGACAGTGTCATTATTCCTAATCTCGCCAAAGAAGGCACCGCAGGTTTACTATTATTATATCTTTGGTTGTTAGGTGGTTTATTAGGTATTTGGTCTAAAACGGGGGCGGCACAAGCATTTGCGAGTTTTATGACGGTACATTTTGTTAAAGGGCAAAGATCAGCAAAAGTGGTTTCTTGGTTGTTGGGTATTCTTTTTTTCCAAGGCGGCACAATGAGTACGGTCTTGGTTGGTACTACGGTTAGGCCTTTAGCTGACAAAGCGAAGGTGAGTCATGAAGAAATGAGCTATATCGTTGATTCAACCGCTTCACCTATTGCTGCGGTTATCGCATTCAATGCATGGCCAGCTTATATTCAAGCACTTATTTTTGTGCCAGGGGTTTCATTTTTAGCTACAGAGTCTGATCGTTTAGCCTTTTTCTTTAGCAGTATTCCATTTAGCTTTTATGGGGTATTAGCCGTGATTGGTACTTTATTATTGAGTTTAAATATCACGACCTTTTCAGGTCGTCGAATAAGAGAAGCGCACCATAGAGCGAAAACTACAGGACAGTTAGATGCGCCAGGTGCTAAACCGCTTAGCGCAAAAGAATTACAAAAATGTGAAGTACCTAAAGGGTATTCTCCTCATCATTTAGAGTTTATTTTACCTTTGGTGACTTTAGTTGGTACTGCAGTGTTAACTTTTATTTTCATGGGCTCGCCAAAAGTGAACTGGGCCTTTGGTGCTGCTTTACTTTTATCTATATTTATCGCGCTTGCGAAAGGCATGTCATTGATGAATGTTATTGATGGTTTTGGTAACGGCTTAAAAGGTGTTGTAGTTGCTTCCGTTATCTTAATGTTGGCAGTGATCATTGGTTTTATTAGCAAAGAAATTGGTGGAGGGCTATATTTAGTCTCATTACTTGGAGAGCAATTACCCTTTTGGTTATTACCTGTAGTTTTGCAGTTGATCACTATGGTTATAGCCTTTTCCACAGGAACAAGCTGGGGCACTTATGCTATTGCTTTTCCATTGTCTATGCCACTTGCTTGGGCTATTTGTCAGTCACAAGGGCTTGCCAATCCAGAGCTATTTATGATGGTCTGTTTTGCTACCGTACTCAATGGCAGCGTTTACGGGGATCAATGTTCTCCCATATCAGATACAACTATTTTAAGTTCGATGACAACGGGGTGTGATTTAATGGATCATGTAAAATCTCAAATAGTACCAGCCTCATTTGCGGCAGGAATAGCCGCTATACTATGGACATTAACGGTATTATTTTTTGCCTAAGCTAACATCTTTTTAGGAGATAACATTGCGCCTACGACACATTGAAATATTTCATGCCATTTATACTACTGGCTCTATTACCAATGCTTCAAAAATGCTACATGTTTCGCAGCCATCTGTTAGTAAGGTTTTAGCTCATGCTGAGCTGCAGCTTGGTTTTCTACTTTTTGAAAGAATCAAAGGAAGGTTGATCCCAACCGATGAAGCAGAAATGCTTTTTGATGAAGTGGATAAAATTTATCAACAAATGCGCTCAATTGATAATACAGCGCAAAACATTAAACGCTCAGATTTTGGTAATATGAATATTGGTTTAACACCGGCATTAGGCTTTAATGTTATCCCTAATGCTATTGCTAATTTTCATAAAGCTTTTAACAAAGTAAGTATGAATATTCAAACAGTGCATAATGATGAAGTGATGCAGGCATTATTAGAGCATAAATGTGATTTAGCCGTATTGTTTGAGCCAAAGGACATGCCCGGTGTTGCTTCATTTACTTGTGCTGAATCTGAATTAGTTGTTGTTTACCCCAAAAAGATGTTCCCAGAAGAGCCTAAGTTGCTAAGTTTAACTGATTTAACCCCTTTTGAGTTTATTGATATTGGTGATAGTGGCCCGCTTGGTGATTTGCTATGGAAACGGATGATGGAGGAAGATACGCGCTTGGCCTCTGCATTTAAAGTACAAACTTACTTTATTGCCGCGCGATTAGTTGCACAAGGTGTTGGCGTTTGTGTGATTGATAAATTTACTGCAGAAGGTAATCTTTCCGATAATATGGCTTACGCTTCGTTTGATCCGCCTCTTACATTTGATGTCAAAGTATTGCATCTTGAAAACCACTCCTTATCTAAAGTCGCAGAAGCTTTTATTCCTTATTTAATTGATAATATATAGCTATAAGTATTTGCTCATTCGGTATTATTAACAAATTAAGGAAATAGTATTGCTCTATCATTTTTGCCGTAATATAGGATTGTTACTTTTTAGTACCTTTATTGCTTTATTATTTGCTTGGTATATTGGCGCCTACTTTAATTTTGCTTTTCCATTGTTGTATGAGTTTTTAGATATTTCGTCGAGTATACAGTTACATGCACCCCAAAATATCTATAAGAAAGATTTTTCAAGTACAGTCTCCACACAACATTTCGAATTGTTTGCTCAAATTGTTGAAGGGATCTCACTTGATGCCAATCAAGTTAAAAACTATTTAGGGCAGTTAACTTACGGTAACGCTGAGCAACCCGTGATTGATACCTTTTTACACGCTAAAGAAATTCAGCATTTATATGATGTGTCGGTATTACTGAAAACGATTAAAATAGCCTCTTTAACTCTTGCTATATTGGGCATAGCTTTAATCACCGCAGCTAAAATAATCACACCCATTGAAATCGGAAAAAATAAGTTTCGAAAACGTGATGTCTATTTCTTAGTTGCACCTTTATTTTTGTTGTTGGGAATAGCACTTTTACTCTTTGGATTCGAAAGTGTTTTTTATCAACTGCATGAATGGTTTTTTCCGGCAGGTCATCAATGGTTCTTTTATTACTATGAGTCTCTCATGACGCCTTTAATGAAGGCACCAGATTTATTTGTTTATATTGGATCTTTGATACTATTCATTTTTATTATCTTTCAATGGGCAATACTATGTATTGTAAAAAAAATAGAGCAAAGAAGGCTGTTATTACAAACTATCAGGAAGAGAGTTTTTAAAAATGAAAGTTGAATTTACGCATGCATCAGCCGATGATGCTGAAACTATTGCTAATTTAGTGGTTGAACTCACCAATGAAATTAGTGAATTAACCGATGCTAAACCCTTTAATATCAGCCTTACGGATACAATCGAACGTTGCCAGCAGTTATTAAATGATGGACATTATTCGGGATTAATTGCCTATGACGGTAATGACAACAATAAAGCGATTGCAATGGTTACTTTAACTGAAACTTATGCTTTATATGCTGGTGGAAAAATTGGTGTTGTTCAAGAGTTTTATGTTTTACCTGAGCATCGTTCTGACGGTATAGGCGCTCTTTTACTGGATCAAGTAAGGCTGTATGGCATTAAAGAGAACTGGTCATGCATAGAGTTGTGTACTCCTCCTTTACCTGAGTTTGAAGCAAGCTTACGATTTTATCAAAAAAATGGTCTAGTCCCCGTTGGTGGACGAAAAATGAGAGAAATGCTGTAATCTCATAAACATTAGGGTCAGTTGGAGTTTGTTTTTGCAGCGCTTAGGTGAACAAAATTCGAACTCGAAAGATCAACAGACCCTAATCAACCTAAAAAGGAATATATTCAATTGGATCTCAATATACACTTTATCAATGCATTTACTGATGTGATTTTTAAAGGAAATTCTGCTGCTGTAGTTATCACTGATACATGGCTCACTGACGGGCTAATGCAATCAATTGCGACAGAAAATAACCTCTCTGAAACCGCTTTTATTGTGCGAAACGAAAATGATATCTACGACATTCGTTGGTTTTCACCGCTCACCGAAATTGATTTTTGTGGTCATGCAACTTTAGCTTCAGCCTTTGTTTTATTAAATCAAATCAGTAATGTTGATGTAATCACATTTAATGCAAAAGCCGTAGGCGATGTAAAAGTAACAAGAGAAGATAATGGTTATATGCAGATGGATTTTCCTGTTAGAAAGCCAGCGGGAGTGAGTGAGATCCCTCAAGCACTAATTGATGGTTTATCGATTGAACCACTTGAAGTCTTACTTAGCGAACAAGCTTATTTTGTTATTTATCCAAATGAAGCGGATGTTTTAGCGGTTAAACAAAACAGTGAACAGCTAAAGAAACTTGCACCTTATGATGTGGTGGTAACAGCAGCAGGTCAAAAGTACGATTTTATCTCTCGTTATTTTTGGCCGGCGAATGGCGGTGATGAAGATCCCGTTACTGGATCAATTCATGCCGGACTCGCTCCATTTTGGGCCGATAGGCTAGGAAAGACAAAATTGTCAGCTTATCAAGCATCAATACGAGGAGGAGAGATTTTTTGTCAGGTTGAAGGCAATAGAGTATTTGTATCAGGTCAGGCGATTAAGTACCTTACAGGCTCTATTGAAATATAGTAAAGGATTGTTTGAATCATTTCTCCTCGTTGAACAAAAGAGTGTTCTGTGAAATGCACGGTAATTAAATGTTAAATGACTAAGAATAAATAATTGCTCTTAGTCATTTTTGCTATTCATTCACCTATCGGGTTAAGCCGCATCTTTTAATTTACTAGCTTGAGCTTTCGTTACAAGATAGATCTGTTGCCGATTCACTTTAGTCGATTTTGTTTGCCATAAAGCACCCAATAAAATAAGCAATAAAATACTAGCTAAAGCATAATAAATAGATTTATCAGACTCGACTGATTGACTGGCTTGTTGTGCTAACTTTTGACCTTCAACTTGCTCAGTGGCATGCTGCTTAAGCTGTTTTTGGTTCAATTGCTGTTGTTGCTCAGCCTTGCTTGCCATCGCCTCTAACGTTTTATTTGCAAGTATTGGTGCCAAACCAAACCCTGCAGCGAGTTCACTCACATGCTGTTCAACAGCATCATTTAAAATAATTAAATCGTTGTTATTCACAATATCAATAT
>Ga0105356_10002204_pt1 | contig 19445 bp, 19 predicted proteins | sample GOMGulsemesocosm_3_FD_83502 | JGI IMG/M metagenome (GOLD analysis project Ga0105356, IMG submission 83502) | Methane-oxidizing microbial communities from mesocosms in the Gulf of Mexico - GOM9D Gulf of Mexico | ecosystem: Environmental > Aquatic > Marine > Cold seeps | place: Gulf of Mexico... | reverse complement strand
GGATGCCGGCGCTAGAGCAACGCATTAGCTCATGGATGAGCGTAATTAGGGCAATGCAGTCAGCTTATTGCCGAGGAGCAGTTGCCGGTTGGTCGCTTATCGCCTTGCCCTTTGGGAGGTTGGCTAGAAAACGATTACGGCGTTATGATTCATAATCAGGGAGTGACCATTAATTACCAATCACGCCTTGTACTCGTCTCCTACCCAAGATCGATAACAAGCATTTCCAATGGTCACGGGTATAGGTTGGTTAACGAATCGACTTTTTCATCGACGACCGTGGTAATTTTATGGGTACTTCGATACGTATAAATAGCAACACAGATAATCACGGCTGCAAATGCTGCAAGCAACATCAAACGACACAACAAAAGCTGCTCATTGATGTTCACTGTACATTGAATATCAATCAACATTTGGCTTAGGCGGCTCGAGTTATTCTCACTAACATTATTAAAGTCATTACTCTCGAATTTATAACTAGCGTTATTGAAATGTGCTGTACTCTGCTCTTGCCTTAACACATATTGCTTATATTGCGCGAGCCCCAACTTAACGTCCCCAAGCTCCATAGCGATTATCGAGCCAATACGAGACGAGACAACTCAGCAAGCTCAGATTTACGCTTGGTAATTACCTTATCTTGCCAAATATTATGCAACAAACCCTTTGCTTTTTGCCATTGCTCAAGTCCAATATAGGCATCGAGTAAAAGGAGTTGCGCTTCAAGCTGATTCACCAGATTATTGGTCTTAATCTGTAACGCTATACTCTTTTACGCCAATTCGCACCGCACAATAGCTTGATCACTGGCGAGCTCAAATTTGACACTGGGTTGCATTCTGGCATAAATATAGGCGATTGATTCATGAGCCATACACTGCTGTAAGGTACTACCCTTACTGTCGACAATTTTTGCAGAGCGCTGTGCAAAATAGAGCGCTTCAGCAAGATTATGCTCTTCAAGTTTTAGCTCAGCAGCAAGTGATAATATCTGTATCTGATTGCCTATAGGGACTTGACTTTGCGGGATTTGAACCACCATATTGAACTATTCGAATGCCCGGTCAAATTTTTCAAGCGTTGAAACATCCGCGCCTGAAGGTAATAAACAGTACTCTTATTTTTAGTCGACAGCTCTTTCTTTAATAGAGAAGTAACTTTTTTATGGGCTTGTTCAAACTTGCCTTGGTATCCGAGTATTTTTGCTTCGAGGATGAGATAGCGTTGCTGCTGATCATTATTTTTTTTAGCGGATTTTAACTGTTTACGCATCAAGAATGTCTGCTCAACATCGTGATAAAGCAAAGTTTCTGCCTGATGTAATTCTATTTCTACACTGACAAAGGCATCATACGTGCCAACATTGAAGCTCGCGACACTAACATAAGCACTGCCATCACGGATAGCGAGCGTAAAAACTGTATCATCTAATTACTATCTAAGAGTCCATCACCGGGGTGCAGTTGGCTTTGGCGCGGACCACACCGCACCGCGCTAAACTCACCACCCTGAGCACAATAACCGCAGTTACCCCCATTACTTTTGGCATGGACTAATGCGATCATCGCCCGTGCTATCAGCGGTTCTAACTGCATTGCTTCCTTATCATCAGCTTGATGATCGACAAATGCGCTACCCGTAGACAGCGACGCGTTAAGTGGCTGATTATCAATGATGATACCATTGAGAGCATTATGGGCATCTTGAACAAGTTCAAGCATTTGGTTAAAGGACAGTGCGACCGCTACTAGCATAAATTCATCGCCAGACTTTCGAATAGTCACCACATTACGTGTCCGAAGACAGCTCAGTTTAACCGCGAAAGAGTGCAGAAATATGTCACCAAAATCATAATTAAAATTGAGGTTAATGCTCTCCATATTATCGATGTTGCACGTTATTAGTGCAACGCTACACTTACTTTTTATTGCCCCTGCAATGAGTTCGTTGGCTTTGATTACTCCATAATCCATATTAAAACATTGAGTAAGTTCATCTTTTTGTTGTTGCTCAATCAAAGATAGTGTTTGTTTTCGTTTATAGAATACAACAAGGAATAGGGAAATAGAGCCAATCAGTAACGCGCTGAGTAGCATGACCCAGTTTTTAAGACTGCTTTGTTGAAGTTTAAGGTTAACTAACTCTGATTCTGCCTTATCTAACTCTCGTGCCTGGCGGTTGACCTTGCTTTCGAAACGTCGCTGTAAATAGGCAATATTAATTGATTTTGTCTGGCTACTACTCGCTTTATGTGCGTTTAAATAGTGCTTAAAATAAAACATAGCATCATCTAGCAAGCCCATTTTTTCAAGCAACTTTGCCTTGATATTGAAGCCAAACGTTTTCGCCTCAACATCAGTACTCGGCGTAATAATCTCAAGCGCTTGGCTCAACTCCCTGTCGGCATCGAGTATCTTATCACTATTCATCAATGAGTTAGCAAGATGTAATTGGATTTTAGCTCGTTGCAATGGTGTTTGTAATTTAGAATAATGAGTGATAGATAGGATAAGAAATTGCTGTTCGTGAGCATATTCTAATTGATGACCATGCCACATTCCCATATAAAAATATGCAGTGGCTAGCTCGCCAATGTATTGATTATCGCCGCACAAGCTGATCACTCGTTGGGCCAATTTTTCTAGTTGTAGAAACTTGCTATCGCTATGAGAAATATAAGCCAAGCTATTGAGCGCACGACACTCCAGTAGCGTATTTTTTGATTTCGAGGCAATCGTCAACGCTTTATTAGCGTAGCCAATGGCATCATCAAAGACATTAGCTTTAGCGTAAATATTCGCGGCGAGCAAATATATATCAAATTGATGATTCAAACGAAGACTCGTCATATCTAATTGATTCATCCGATTGAGCAAAATAAACACCCTTTCAAAATCAAGTGCTTTAAGCGCTATCACCGCCCTAAAATACAACTGCCTTGAAAAGGAATCTATCGAAGACTTCTGTTTTTCTATCGCATTTAGTTGATTTTTCGCCTTGTCGAGCTTACCTAACGTAATATTTCGATAAACCTGCAGTAATACGACATCGAGCGCCAATGATTGATGCAATAGTTCAGGGGATTCGGTTAAATCCGTGAGCAATTTATTAGTGGCTCGGATATCTGATGGTAACTGCGTTTCTGCGGCAATCAATCGCTGTTTAATGACGTCAATGCTTTGGTGCGATTGTTGTTCATCGACATCACCATGTGCGACTGATGAAAGCATTAAGAATAAAGTGACACCCATTAATCTAACGATACCGACTTGCCGGCATCGACGGGATATATGCTTAATAAGATTAACTATATAAGGGGGATGTGATTCATCTGTTCTGTTCAATAAAGCCCCCTTTCAGAGTACAAATAGCCGACTCAAACAAACGACTTCACTAGTGAATTAGCGTCATCAAATAAGAGTAATATAATAGCTATCACAATAGCATAGATATTTTACCTATCAAACAACACTTTAGGCTTAAGTCTGAACTTGCCCACTCTTATTATTCCCACGGAGTACGTCCACTGAGATCGTTAAGATCAAATGGGGTTATTTGATACACATAATAATTAAGCCAATTGGTCAACAACAGATTGGCGTGACTGCGCCAACAACCTTTAGGCGATACACGGATATCATCATTAGGATAATAATTTTGTGGCAAGTTCGGCGCCAACTCGGCGGTCACATCACGTTTGTATTCGTCATCTAAGGTAGTGACATTGTATTCAGGATGACCTAATACAAAGAGATTTCGGCGGTCTTTACTGACCACCAAATAGGCACCCGCTTCTATAGAATCAGCGAGAATATCTAAATCTGGATGCGCCTTTATCTGCTCAACATCCATCTGTGCAAATCGTGAATGTGGCACCCAAAATTCATCGTCGAAGCCGCGCAACAGCGGATCATGAATCTTGTTTCGGTGATGTAAAAACACACCGGAGATCTTATCCTCTCTAATGTAACGATTTAATCCATATAAATGATAGAAAGCCGCATGCGCCGCCCAACACAAAAATAAGGTTGAAGTGACATGTTGTTCCGACCAGTTAAATACTTGCTTTACTGAGTCCCAGTAACTGACATCATCAAAGTCCACTTGACCCAGTGGAGCACCGGTGATGATTAATCCATCGAAATTTAGCGCTTTAACCTCTTCAAAATCGCGATAGAAGTTATCCATATGGTCGCTTGGCGTGTTCTTAGATTCCTTGCTATGAATGCGTAAAAATTCAACATCGACTTGCAACGGTGTATTCGCTAACAGACGCAACAATTGAGTCTCCGTCTCAATTTTGTTCGGCATGAGATTGAGCAATAGCACCTTCATCGGTCGGATCTGCTGGCTGATTGCGCGGCTTTCACTCATCACAAAGATATTTTCTTTACGCAACACATCGGTAGCAGGTAGCAAATCAGGAATATTAATAGGCATAGTCAACAACTCGAGTATTTAACACAATTTTAATAGTTTTAACTTACAGCAAAGACATCTAGACGTCTATACATATTTAATCGCAGCCTAAAATTCAAAATAACTGTTGCACCTTATCGCCACCAACTGTATAAAACCATCAAACAATTAGGATCTGTTGACCCTTGTAGCTTGTTTTTACAGCGAGTTGTTTGGGGTTTGTACAAGGCAGAGTCTATGTGGTGTAGCTGGCTCGATAATTGCTCCTGCATTATCCTAATGACACCATCCATGTAGCAATACACGAATTGACGATAACGCCGTAGAAATCACAAACAAACGCTGCCCGAAGGGTTCAACAAGAGGCGCCCTGCGCTGCGTTATTCGTCTTTACTCTTGTGACTGCATGGATGCAGGAATTAGAGCGACTCATTTTGTCCATGGATCGACACATTAGAGCAATGCAGGAGCTTATTGCCGAGGAGACAAAGCCGGGAATAGCCAGGCCACAATCCTCATGCCTTGCGCAGAACACCTCTAATTGAATAAAAATAAAGCGCAAAAGATCAACAGACCCTAGTTAAATAGTCGACCATTTAATCAAAAAATCGCAAGGAAAATAAGATGAACAACAAACCCTTGGCTATTGCGGCACTCAGCGCCGCCGTCTTAGCTGGTTGTAATGCAACCCCAGATAACAATATCGTCATAAAGTCCGACAGTGAGTATCAGTGGCTAGAACAGGTTCAAGATAAGAACGCCCTCGCTTGGGTTAGTCAAAACAATGAGGCCGCCTTTAGCCAATTAAAGAATAACCCAGTCTATGATGAAAGCTTTGCTACCAACTTAGCTTTGCTAAATTCCACTGATCGCATCGCTTATGGCACGCAACGTGGTGATTATCTTTATAATTTTTGGACTGACAAGGATCACCAACGAGGTATCTATCGCCGTACCACGCTAGCGGAGTATCAAAAAGATAATCCGCAGTGGGAAACTATTCTAGATGTCGATGCATTGGCGAAAAAGGATGGTCAAAGTTGGGTTTATAAAGGTATAGATTGTCTTTATCCCGACTACAATCGCTGTTTAGTGAGCCTATCACCAGGAGGCAGTGATGCGGCAGTGGTCAAAGAGTTTGATATTAGTAAAAAGGACTTCGTCGAGGGCGGCTTCGAATTGCCTGAGGCGAAAAGCTCGATTAGTTGGATCGATAAAGACACTGTTTTTGTGGGCACAGACTTTGGTCCAGGCAGCATGACCGATTCGGGTTATCCCGCGGTGGTTAAAATATGGCAACGTGGCACGCCGCTCGGTAGTGCAAAGACGCTCTATCAGTCAGCCGCATCGTCGGTAGCTGCCGGCGGTTACGTATTGCAAGATGGTGACAACAAGCTCAATGTTATCTACGATGCCACCACCTTTTACACCAGCAAACAGTTTGTATTAGTGGATGGAGTCAAGACACAACTTCCGATTCCAAAAGATGCTGACATCAAAGCATTCTTGAACGGTGAATTGTTTATCCAACTCAAGAGCGATTGGCGCTTAAATAATACGACATACAGTCAAGGCAGCGTGATCTATGCAGCGATCGACGATGTCATCTCAAATCAAGCCAGCTACCAAACCTTACTCTCCTCATCCGATAGTTTGTCCATTTCATCGGTGCGCACCACCAAAACAGCTTTATTAGTTAGTGTGCTGGATAATGTAAAATCAAAGGTACTGCGCTTTACCAATCAACAAGGTCAGTGGCAATCAACTCAAGTCAACATCGATGATACTGGTAATGTTAATGTACTAAACACGAATGAAACCAGCGATGACTTCTTTCTTAATTACACTAGTTTTCTTAGCCCCAACTCACTGTACAAAGTCGATGGTAAAAGCGGTAAACTGACCCTGTTAAAATCACAAAAATCGCAATTTGATAGCCAAAACTTGGTCACTAAGCAATATTGGGCGACCTCGAAAGATGGCACCCAAATACCTTACTTCGCGGTGATGAAGAAAGGGCTTGAGTTGAACGGAAAAAACCCGACGCTACTATACGGATATGGCGGTTTTGAAGTGTCATTAAAACCACATTACTCGTCGATTCTGGGTAACAATTGGCTCGAGAAAGGCGGCGTCTATATTCTATCCAACATTCGAGGCGGTGGTGAGTTTGGCCCTCGATGGCACCAGGCGGCACTAAAGACCAATCGCCATAAAGCTTATGAAGACTTCGAAGCAATAGCCCAAGACTTAATCGATCGTAAGATCACCTCGCCCAAGCACCTTGGGATCCAAGGTGGCAGTAACGGCGGATTATTAATGGGCGCGGCGTTTACCCGCCGACCCGACTTGTACAACGCAGTAGTGTGTCAGGTTCCATTACTCGATATGAAACGCTACACCAAGCTACTGGCTGGCGCGAGTTGGGCAGCGGAATATGGCGACCCCGACCAACCAGCAATGTGGGATTACATTAAAACCTATTCACCGTTTCACAATGTAGAGGCCGGTAAAACCTACCCTAAAGTATTCTTTACCACCTCGACCAAGGATGACCGTGTTCACCCAGGTCATGCACGTAAGATGGTGGCAAAGATGCAAGACTTAGGTCATGAGGTTTACTACTATGAAAACATGGAAGGTGGCCACGCCGGTGCCGCCGATAATAGTCAGCGCGCTAATATGTATGCGCTAATCTATAGCTACTTATGGCAACAGCTTAAGTAATTTAAGCCACATTTAATAAAAATCCACAGCATGCTGTGGATTTTTTTTGTCACAGATTTTATTTTTGGGGGGTAACTTTAACAATAGCCGAAATTGATCATTCCCCGAATAACTGACAGTACCTAATGCCCACAGGGCAAGAGCGTTTAAAATAATGTGTTGATATCTAGACTATAATACGCTTGCCCCACACCACAAATAACAATCATTACCACTTGCGAATAATTCTCATTTGTATATAGTGTCATTAATTTCCTTTGACACAGATCAATAACATGAAACATACAGCACGCAACACAACATATTGGCGCTTATGCGGCCTAGCATTCTTGCTTAGTTCACCAGCATTTGCGCACACGCCCTACCTTGCTCCTTCAACATTTGAGCTTGATAAAGGAAAAATGGTTACATTGGATGCTTCATTTGCTGAGAAATTCTTTGTTCCTGAGCACGTCTTTGATCAAAGTACCTTTAGCATCACGAAACCAGACGGCAAAATCATCTCGCCCGACAATGTCACTCAATTTAAATTACGTACCGTCGTCGAACACCAGTTAAAAGATCAAGGCACTTATCGATTTAGTACCGGTGAGCGATTGGGCAAGGTATTTAAGCTTTACCTTCTCGACGGAGAGAGAAAATCACTAGAAAATCCACAAGATCCGTTACCTAAAGGCGCAACACCGCTAGCATTTTTCCAATCGCTAACACGCGCAGAAACTTACGTGACCAAAGGAAAGCCGAGTGCCAGCGCACTTGTTCCCCATAACAAGGGGCTAGAATTGGCATTTAATAGTAGTCCTAACGAGTTGTTTGCTGGTGAAGCCAACGTCATCAATGCATTGTTTAATGGTGAGAGTTTTGGCAGTGGAAACCTCGACAAGTTAACGGTCGATATTTATCTGGCGAAAGATCAATTTAGCGACAGCAAGCCGCTACATAAACTAATCACTGACGAACAGGGTCAGATCATTTTTACGCCGCCTGAGCAAGGAGTCTACCTCTTAAGAGCACGTCACAAAAGTGCCGCGCCCAAAGGTGCTAAGGCGCCAACTATCAGCAATACCTACACGCTGGTGTTAGAGGTTATCGATTAACTCGGCAACACTTACTGCACACAATAATTCGACCAACGACACGACATCAACTTCGCACATTATCGGAACCCATGATGAAAAAAACAACGTACCTAACATTACTAACTGCCGTCTTGATCAGTGTAGGCGCAGCAGCTGCATCACATAATAAAATGGTCTATGTCGACCAGTACGATCTCAACGACGATGCCAGCGTCACACTCGCTGAATTTGATCAAGCACGCCGTGCCAAATTTGATCGTATCGACGAAAGCAACGATGGCATCATTAGCGAACGAGAATATGTGTTTGAATACAAGAACCGTCTGGACGGTCAACTTCAAACAGACAGAGTCGGGCAAGTAAAACAGACAAAAATTCGTTTTAAATCGCTAGACAAGGATCAAAACGCTCAAATGGTGTGGCAAGAATACGACCGCTCTGGCAGTAGTCACTTCGAACGCTTTGATACCAACGGCGATAATGTTATTGATGATAATGACACCCAAGCAACAAAAACCTGGGGTTCAAACAAAGATAAGAAGCAACAAACGCCACAGCAGATCAGCGCTAAGCGAGCGGCCAAGCTACGGTGGGCCAAAACCGCATTACGAATGCCGACGACACACAGCTACAAGGGATTTATGACGATTTATGATGCCGACAGCGATAATAGAGTCACGCTTAAAGACTACACCGCGCGCCGCCGCGCTGCTTTCGATGTAACAGATAGTAACGACGATGACTGGATAAGCGAAGATGAATACTTATTTGAGTATGAAAATCGCGTCGATAGACAAGTCCAGCGCACGCGAAAAAATGCGATAAAGCAAACATACGTGCGTTTCAGCGTACTGGACAAAGACGAAAATGGCCAAATGACCTTCGCTGAATTTCAGCGCTCAGGTCACCGAAGCTTTAAACGCCTTGATACCAACAATGATGGAGCGGTCAACAGCGACGACCCTATGCCTAAAAAGCGTAAGCACAAGAAGCACGACAAGAAAAAACACAGCAAGAAATCAGACTATTAGGCTTATCTATATTCATGCAAACTTACAACCTACTAAAAATTCATCCCAAGAGTGTTAAAGCGATGTTGTTATTGCTGACACTCTGGGCGCTGCCAGCCCATGCGCAAGATAAACAACGTTTTAATGCGCATTATGACAATGTATTGGGCACATCGCTAGATGTGACCATCATGGCCGATCAGGCGGATGCCGAACAAGCGGTGTCTGAGTTGATCGTTGAAATCGCCAAGCTAGAATCCATCTTATCAACGTGGCGTCCAGACAGTGAAATCAGTCAATTAAACAAACATCGAACAGCCGTTAAATTAGCGCCACAAGTCATCGATGTCATCGAGCTGTGTCAACAATGGTTTAAAAAGTCCAGTCAACATTTTAGTTGTAAGATGGGAAAATTAAAGCAAATGTGGCAACACGCTAAACGGACCGGAGAAATACCGAGCCGTATCGACACCCGCTACCGGGCGCGCGATATTAACGACCAAAAAATCGTCATTGATATCGCACAAAATTCAGTATCCCTAGGCCAAGATATAGCGTTAGATGTCGATGGCATCGCCAAGGGCTATATCATCGATACTGCCCTTGATTTTCTAAAAGACAAACTGCCCAACGCTCAAAAAATCAAGGTCGATATTGGTGGCGATGCGGCGTATTACAGCGCCGACCAGCAAGACAAATGGCTAGTAGGCGTCAATCAAAGTTCCATTAATGATCTTAATTCATCACGCAAAGATATTGATCATCTGGCTCTCAGCAACGTGGCTATCGCGTCGAGCGGTCATAACAATCGAGGCTTTAGCATTAAGCATCGTCAATTTAGTCACATCCTAACTCCGCGCGATGGTTGGCCAGTGATCGATGGCGTGTATGCAACAGTCATTGCTCCTGACGCTACGACAGCCGATGCGGTTGCCACCGCGCTCACCGTAAAAACACTGGCTCAAGGTATCGACTGGGTTAACTCGCTCGATAATGTCGAAGCGATATTACAGTTGCCTTCAGGAGTTTGGCAAGCCAGTGATAAGTGGCACTCCTTGGTAAAACATAATGCGAACGAAGACCTACAGCGCCCTATCGCACTGAGCGTTACCTACGCCATAAAAAATATTGTGGCCAAAGAATATAACAGGCCTTACGTCGCGATATGGCTGACCAACGATAAGCGTGAGAAAGTACGTGACTTGCTGCTCCTTGGTACAAGTACGCGTTGGGCTAGAGAAAACAGTCGTTGGTGGCGAAGCCGCACAGCGATAGATCATCAGCTGTTACTCGACGGGTTAGCAAGGCAGACCCGTCGACCGGGAGAGTACCAGATCAATTGGGATGGTTTCGATGACAATGGCACATACGCTGCTCACGGCACTTACACGCTGCACATAGAAGCATCACGTGAGAAAGGTAGTCATGATTACCTACGCGTTAAATTTGAGCATAATGCCCAGAGTACTAGGCAAACAATTACCAACCAAGGCAGTCATGAAATAGGTCAGTTCTCCTTAACCCATTGAACCAATTATTCAGAACAGGGCATGCCTATCAATTCATCGCCATACCCTTCTCTGAACATAGAACAACACACAATAGCTTGGCACATCGACAAGTGGCAGGATATGAATGCGACGCATTCGTACTACTATTACATAAAATAATATAGGACATAACAATGAAATTACAACCATCACTGCTGGCCATCACCTTAGCCAGTGTTATTAGCCCCAACTTATTGGCCGATGATAACGTCACCGTCACATCACTGAAAAAATTAGTGATAGTAGAACAGCAAAAATCCGCTAATACGATTGATTCTACGATTATTGATTTGCAAGGTATTAATAATATCAGTGACACAGTGCGCTACATGCCTGGTGTTACGGTGAGCGGAACTGGTAATCGCTTTGGCGATGACGGATTTAACATTCGTGGCATGGACAGCGACAGCGTTGCAATAACGCTTGATGGACTAAGCCAAGGTGAAAGCCTCAACCCAATCAACTTTAGCCGCTACGGGATGTATAGTTCGACTCGTAATGCTATCGAGATTGAAAGTGTCAAGAAAATAGAGATCCTTAAAGGGGCTAACTCGATATTTGCTGGCTCAGGTGCGCTAGGCGGTGCAGTACTTTACACCACCAAAGAAGCGAGCGACTACTTAACCGAATCTGGCGATGACACAGCAGGCTCACTAAAATCAAGCTATGACTCTCGCAATAGCGAAAAGGTGTTGAGTTTCACCGGGGCAAATCGCAGCGACAAGGTAGAGTCATTATTAGTGTTTACCGCCCGTAAAGCCAATGAGACTAAATCCCACAGTGATGGTGCAGAGATCGAAGGTTCAGGACGTGGCCGAGCAAACCCGCTCGATAACGACAAGAAAAATGTTTTAATTAAAGTGGCCTACAACATTAGCGACGTGCAAAGATTAGGCGTGGTATTTGAAGATTTCTCTAGCGAAACCCTTGGTACTCCACTATCGCGCCAATCGACCAGTTACTATGATTTTACCACCAATGATCAATCTAACCGCGACCGTCTGGGCGTGTTTTACGAATACGCTGGGGCGACGGCAGTGTTTGATACACTCTCTTTAACCGCCGATAAACAATCTATTTTCACGTCAGGCGTCACCGCCTTTTCATACGCCAGCCGTTCTGGCGATTACCTGCGCACAGAAGACCGTAACTACCAACAAGACAGTACAGTTATTAGTGCCGATTTCACAAAGTTAATTGGCTCCGGTGATATCACTCACCATCTCAGCTACGGGCTGTCACACACTCAATCAAACGTTGTTAATAGCCTGCAAGACATACGTTACAATGGACTAACGAGTGACACCGGCCTGCGTGACGGATATCCCATCACTGATTCATCTTGGGTGCCTAAAACTGATACAAGCACTAACACCCTCTATTTACACGACTCAATTTCAGTAAGCGATAAGCTATCCATCGATGCTGGCCTGCGCTATGACTCGACCGACTATGATCCTAACATCGATGAATCATTCAATGGCAATGCCACCGAAATATCACCATCATCGTTCTCGGCAGTGACCGGTATCTTAGCGGCAAGTTATGATATCGATGCAAACAACCGTATTAGCGCCAGCATTGGTAGCGGCTTTAAAGCCCCCACCACCCAAGAGTTATACCTTGGCACTAATGATGCGAAGACATTTAATGGCGCAGATCGCGTTGTTGACCCAACCACTGGAAGTGTTAGCTACGCTAGTAATGGATTAACTGCCGCTGATTTAAACACAATCTCAAATCCAAATCTCAAGGCTGAGAAAGGGCTCAACCTTGAAATCGCTTATCAGTGGCAAAGTGAGAACGTGAAGATTAAAGTGGCTGCCTTTCAATCTAAATACCAAGATATGATTGTCAATGTAGAACATAGCAAGGACTTGGCGACACCAATCAATACTGCCAGCCTCAATTATCGTGATGCGGCTTGTTATGCCCCTGTGCTAACTGACTCTTGTTGGATCACTGACAGCATTACTCAAGACACCTGGTTTGTACCGGAGAACATCGATAGTGCCACCATCAATGGCATAGAGTTGGAAGCGATATTTACGCTCACCGAACAGCTGCAGACCAGCGTTGCATATAGCCACCTTTCTGGTGAAAAAGACAGTGTTATTGAAGAAAGTATTGCCCCTGATAGTGCAGTCGTAGGATTAGATTTCATCAGCCAAAATCGCGATTGGGGACTAAACGCCTACGCTGCCTACACCGCTAAAAAACAGGCGGTTATCGACGATAGCCTGCGCGTTGCAAAAGCCTCAACCGTCGTTGACGTCAATGCTTGGTATAAAATCACCGATGCGCTAACTATCCGCGGGCAAGTGAGTAATCTACTCGATAAGAAATATCAACAGTGGAACACCGTTCGCTATGTACGTGAAGGTACGGGTGGTTTCTTTGGCGGTGTTAGTGACAACGGCCTAGACCGCTACACCATGCCAGGACGCGCTGCCTCAATTAACATCAGCTACGCGTTTTAATACCAATTGCATTAATGAAGTGACCTATTTTGTAACGAGGATAAATGGAAGAGAGCAAGGCATTTATTTACGTATGTAGCTATTCTCCATAGAAAATAAATAACGCTGCTATCATTAATTTAGACCGTGAAAAATGATCAACTTTTTACTGCGATTGGTATAAGTGTTATCTACTGACTAGCCTCAACATTAAAAAGCCCACTGACAGTGGGCTTTGCTTATTACGTAAACATTTTCTAACGCTATTATCCTATGTAGGCAGCTTTACGCTTATCATAATCGCTAACCACTTCGCCGATCACCGCCGCATCAAACTCACGCAGGCCACTAAGCGCCATTTGTTTTTCACCGTAGCCAACAATTTCATCACCGACTTTAAAGCAGAACGTCAAGGTGGCACGACCGCGTTTACCATCAGCAACCAGCGTCGACTCTGTGACTTCAAGTGTCGGATTAGCAAAATCAAGACGCAATAAATTAATCGACATGCTCTCGTAAATGACCAAAGGTCGCGCGGGGTTGATCATCGCGTTCTCTTGTTCCATCAACGGCACCAATATATGCGGAAAGGTATGGCCAGAAAATTCAACATAACGTTGTGCGAGGCTCGCCGCTAACTCACTATCTTTTGAGAGATCACCACTGCGTTTAATCGACAGATATTCCTTATCCTTAGCATCGACCACACTTAATTCGTTACTAGTAGTGGATGTGAAATCAACCGCGACACCGTCGACCATCATACCACTGAAGGTAAAGTTCATTTTCTGACTGACGCCTAATTTGGCCAATGCGATAGAAAATAACAAATCACCGGGCACACAAAACCTTTTAGTCTCGACATCATGGAGTGGATTAAAATCACCGGCCATTTGTTTAGCAAAAGCGCTGGCCTGTTCGCGGGTAAAGCTAAAAGAATTGTTATCACTTGAAGATGAGAAGTATTGTTGGATATCCATAAGAAAAAACATTAACCCTATATTAAATGTAGCTGATGGCCTTCCCTCTCGGTTTTAAAACAAAAATGGAGGCTGATAGCCTCCATTTTAACCCAATATCATAGCGTGTTATACCCGGCGCCAACTGGTAACACCAGCGCTGTCTTCAAGAACCACACCCATTGCGGTTAGCTCATCACGCGCCGTATCAGCCGCGGCCCAATCCTTGCTTGCACGAGCATCATTGCGCGCCTTGATCAATGCTTCAATCTTAACTGCATCGTCACTCTCACCACTGTCACCTTGTAGAAATGCGACAGGATCAGATTGTAACACGCCGAGTACACCAGCCAGCTCAACTAAAATAGCGGCTAATTCACTCGCTTTTGCTTGATCATTCTCTTTACAGCGATTGATCTCTTTGGCTAATTCGAACAAGACAGGTAAGGCTTCTGGTGTATTGAAATCATCGTCCATCGCCGTTTTAAAGCGCACCACGTATTCATTACTCATATCAACATTTTCAGCCAGCGTCACACCACGTAGTGCAGTATATAGACGCTCAAGCGCCGCACGTCCTTGGTGCAGATTATCTTCAGAGTAATTAAGTTGACTGCGATAATGACCATTAAGCAAAAAGAAGCGAATGGTTTGGGCATCAAACACCTTCAACACATCAGAGATAGTAAAGAAGTTACCCAATGATTTAGACATCTTCTCTTTATCTACCTGCACCATGCCCGAATGCATCCACGTATTAACGTAGTTCGTGCCATGGGCACAACATGACTGCGCCACTTCGTTTTCATGGTGTGGGAAGGTTAAATCACTGCCGCCACCATGAATATCAAAAACTTCACCCAGATGCTTTGCATTCATTGCTGAACACTCGATATGCCATCCAGGACGGCCTTCGCCCCAAGGTGAAGACCAACTTGGCTCGCCAGGCTTAGCCATCTTCCACAACACAAAGTCCATTGGATTGCGTTTATCTTGAACCACTTGCACACGGGCACCAAGCTGCAAGTTATCTAAATCTTGACGACTGAGCTTGCCGTAGTCGGAAAAACTGGGAACCGAGAACAACACATCGCCATTATCGGCCACATAAGCATGCTCACGCTCAATCAATTTATTGATAATCGCAATGATCTCAGGGATATGAGTTGATACTTTAGGCTCAATGTCTGGTTCAACCATATTTAGCGACTTAAAGTTGTCATGCATAATATCGATAAAACGCTCAGTTAACTCAATAAAACTCTCACCGTTAGCATTGGCACGGGCGATGATTTTATCGTCAACGTCGGTAATGTTACGAACATAGGTTACTTCATAGCCGCTAAACCGTAGGTAGCGCACAATCGTATCGAAGAAGACATAAGTTCTACCGTGGCCGATATGACAATAATCATAAGTCGTTACACCACACACATACATGCCAACTTTGCCGGGAACAATAGGCTTAAAAACATCTTTTTGGCGGGTTAGCGTGTTGTAAATCGATAGCATGGGTGAAAAATTCCTTGGATGAGGCTATATAAGAAGGTGCAGTTTAACAAGGTGAGCAGCTCGCCTCAATTGGAATCAAGCTTTTATTGCAGAAAATAGCCAATAAAACGAGGAATTTTGAAGCTGATATTTGCCATTGCCGTCAAACAAGGTAAAATCCGCCATCATCAAAACACATTAAAGGTATTAAACATGATCATTCTTACCACTAACTACGGTCCGATCACCATCGAAACATTCGCTGATAAAGCGCCTGAAACAGTAGCTAACTTCGAGCAATACGTAAAAGATGGCTTCTACGATGGCACTATCTTTCACCGCGTAATCGACGGTTTCATGGTTCAAGGCGGTGGTTTTGCAATTGGTATGGAAGAGAAAGATTCTCGCGACCCAATTCAAAACGAAGCAAATAACGGTCTTGCTAACGAAAAAGGGACTCTAGCAATGGCTCGTACCCAAGATCCACATTCAGCTAGCGCGCAGTTTTTCATTAACGTGTCAGATAACAGCTTCTTAAACTTCAGCAGCGAAACAACGCAAGGCTGGGGCTACTGTGTATTCGCTAAAGTATCAGAAGGCATGGACATCGTTGACAAAATCCGCGCTGTAAGCACTGGTAACCGTGGCTACCATCAAGATGTACCACTAGAAGAAGTGATCATCGAGAAAGCTGAAATCGCCTAATCGTTTGATTGTAAAATCAAATGGATAAAGGCATCTTATACCAATTACATTAAGTAACTGATCTTGTTGTGCAAAGGGAAAATAAACTAGAGCAACGCCGCTATCGTTAATTTTAACCAGCACAAGTGGGCCGTTATTTGCTGTAATTGGTATTATAGATGCCTTTCTTTTATCTGCCCAGCGCCGTGAGGATACTTAATGTCACATACCCTTTTTATTGCCGACCTTCATCTTGAAAGCGACCGCCCGGATATTAGCGATTTATTTAGCCAATTTCTTAAGACCGACGCCACCAAAGCCGACGCGCTGTACATTCTAGGCGACTTATTTGAAGTATGGTTTGGTGATGACAATCCCTGCCCTTTTCCTGCATTAATCGCCGGACAAATCAAAGCGCTGAGTGACAGCGGCGTACCTGTATATTATATCCATGGAAATCGTGACTTTACCATTGGCAAGCGTTACGCCAAACAAAGCGGGATGATGTTGCTGCCGGAAGCAAAAGTCGTCGACCTGTACGGTCACCCGACCTTGATCATGCACGGTGATAGCTTGTGTACGCTTGATGTTGCGTATCAAAAATTTCGTAAGAAAAGCAGAACATGGTGGTGGAAGGGAATGATGTTGTCACTCCCCTTATCATATCGTCAAAAGATGGCGCGTGATATTCGTGAAAAATCGAAACAAAACAAGCAAGGCGCAGATTTAACCATCATGGATGTAACCCAAGATGAAGTCGCATTCCAAATGCAAAAATTCGGGGTGGATCGCTTGATCCACGGCCATACTCACCGCCCTAATATCCACGAGTTTGAACTAGAAGGGAAATCCTGTCAGCGCATCGTATTAGGCGATTGGTACACCCAAGGCAGCATCTTAAAAGTAACCGCGCAAGAGGTTGATTTGCAAAGCCAGGCATTTATCGCATAAATAAAATTTACTTTGGGGAACCCCTTAGCTATTATGCCATCCAAGTTCTATTACGTGTTGTTATCAATCGAGGAAAAATGAACCTTAAACCATTATCAAAAGTACTATTAATCACTTCATTAGCCATCACACTTCCATCGTGTGCCTTTGTTGACTGGTTGGTATACAAACAAGATTTACCGCAAGGTAACTTTCTAGAACAAAAAGACATCGACAAACTACGTGTTGAGATGAGCAAAGAGCAAGTGGCTTATTTAATCGGCCGCCCAGTTGTAGATGACGCTTTTGGTGGCGACACATGGCGCTATCTTTATCACTTTAAGTCTGGACGCAACGCTAAGATCACCTACCGTGAATTTATCTTAACCTTCCAAGATAATAAGTTAGTGACTACCACTGGTGATTATGAAGTGAGCGACGAATTTAGTACACCAATCGCTAATTAATTTGATCTCGTGCTAAAAAAGGTCATTAGCTGATGTTAATGGCCTTTTTTAATTAATCGACCCTAATCTTCTTTCTTACGCATCGCATTAACACGTCCACCGGTGATTTTATCCGCCCGCCCTTCTTCTTTTGCTTTTTCAGCACGCTTTAATCGCGCCGCTTTAGGATCGGCAATTAACGGACGATAAATCTCTATACGGTCACCATCACGACAAACATCTCTGAGCTTCACTGCGCGATTAAATACGCCAACTTTAGGTTTACTAAAATCAAAATCAGGGAAATAGGCATCCATCCCAGATTGCGCCACAATATCGGCAACGCTTGCATCGGCACCGACTGTTAGCTCAATCACTTTCTGCTTATTCGCCAGTCCAAAAACCACGCTAACCTTAATTTGATTATCCATACACTACCTTTGCCCGCTTGGTGAAAGCGGACACCATGTTAGCGGCCAGCTCATTAAAAACCTTACCAAAGGCAAGCTCAGCGAGTTTGTTACTAAATTCAAAATCTAAATCCAAGGAAATCTTACAGGCATGCTCATCGAGCATTATGAATGTCCACCCGCCTTGTAATGACTTAAAAGGCCCATTAACCAAACGCATATCTACCCGCTCGTTAGTAACGAGATTATTTCTAGTGGTAAATGTTTTGGTGATACCCGCTTTAGCGACATCCACGCTAGCGACCATTTCACCGCCCTCTTGCGACACAATTTTACTACCAACACAGCCTGGAAGAAACTGCGGGTACGCAGCCACATCATTGACCAACGCATACATCTGAGCAGCGCTATACATAACCAGTGCGCTACGGTTTACTTGAGCCATTACAATTCCTCTAACATTAGGCGGCGCTATCATATCATAGCCACTATTCAATACTTTGATCTATTTGGCAATCTCAGCGGCGCGTCGATTTGTACAATCAGCACAACGGACTTGCTTGCATGGTATTAGCTGGTAAACTTATCGCCAATAGAAGATTAATTAAATTGAGCTAGCATTTAGTACTAGCTGCAAGAGTATGAGAAATAATGGCGAAAGGTAAAAACAAAGTCAGTCCTGGAAATATTGCCCAGAATAAAAAAGCACGTCACGAATACGCAATTTCAGAGAAAACAGAAGCGGGCCTAGAGTTACATGGCTGGGAAGTGAAAGCGATGCGCGTTGGTAAAGTCAACTTAGCAGATGCTTATTGTATCATCCAAAATAACGAACTGTTATTACTTGGTTGCCACATCACGCCACTAAACACCGCATCGACGCATGTAGTTTGCGAGCCTGAACGCCCACGTAAATTATTATTAAAGCGCCGTGAAATCGACAAGCTTAAAGGGCTGGTCGAGCGTCAAGGTTTCGCCATTTTGGGCTTAAGTCTTTATTGGAAAGGCCCTTGGGCCAAACTAGAAATAGGCCTAGGTAAAGGTAAACGTGAGCACGACAAGCGTGAAGATGGCAAACAACGCGACTGGGAACGTGAGAAATCACGCACCATGAAGGATTCTTTACGCTAATTTGTGTATAAATCAAACAAACAAACATTTCATTGGTTGCTCAATCCCTTAGCAACGAGTAGAATGGTTGTTATCGCTTGGGGGCGATTTAGGATTCGACGAGATTCTTGAAACCCGAGGTGCATGTCGAGGGGCGGTTGGCCTCGT
>Ga0105356_10002203_pt1 | contig 19451 bp, 14 predicted proteins | sample GOMGulsemesocosm_3_FD_83502 | JGI IMG/M metagenome (GOLD analysis project Ga0105356, IMG submission 83502) | Methane-oxidizing microbial communities from mesocosms in the Gulf of Mexico - GOM9D Gulf of Mexico | ecosystem: Environmental > Aquatic > Marine > Cold seeps | place: Gulf of Mexico... | reverse complement strand
TTTAATTAAACCTTTAACCATAAAAAGTATATATATGTCATCAACAGAAAGCTCCTTGAAGAGTCAAAGTAATTTAGTACCAATAGCAATTATCGCAGGTTTGTTTGCAATCTTTGGGTTTGTAACGTGGATCAACGGAACATTGATTCCTTTTATGAAAGTAATCAATGAGCTAACCGAAGCAGAGTCTTATTTAGTTGCTTCAGCCTCTTATATTTCTTTTGTAGTAATGGCTTTACCCGCATCTTATCTTTTAAATAAAATCGGATATAAAAAAGGGATGTCTATCGGTTTAATTATTATGGCCATTGGAGCATTGGTGTTTATCCCTGCAGCAGAGGCAAGAACCTATTGGATGTTTTTAGTAGCTATTTTTATTCAAGGAATTGGAATGACAATTTTACAAACAGCAGCCAATCCATATATTACAGTTTTAGGACCTATAGAAAGTGGAGCGAAGCGTATTGCTATAATGGGGATTTCAAATAAAGGAGCAGGAATTATCGCCAACATAATTTTTGGATCCTTATTATTGTCAGGGATTGATGAAGTACAAGAAAAGTTACTTACCGTTTCTGATACTGAAAAAGCAAGTCTATTGGACTCTATGGCAGACAGTGTTGTCGTTCCTTATATTATTATGGCCATTGTATTGTTTGTTTTTGGACTTTTGATAAGAAAAGCCCCTCTTCCAAACGTAGAAGCTACAGAAGCAGCAGCTAACGAAGAAGGAGAAAATACAAAAACGAGTATCTTTCAATTTCCACATTTATGGTTGGGAGTAGTAACCTTGTTTGTGTATGTAGGAGCAGAAGTAATGGCAGGAGATTCAATCATTGCTTATGGTTTATCTTTAGGTTTTCCAGCTGAGTATGCAAAATACTTTACCCCTTTTACATTAGCGGCAATGATTTCAATGTACGCCTTAGGGGTAATTTTGATACCAAAATACTTAAAACAAGATACGGCATTAAAAATAAGTGCAGGTTTGGGTATTGTCTTTAGTATTGGTATATTATTAACAACAGGATTTACCTCAGTATTATTTGTAGCCGCTTTAGGAATTGCCAATGCATTGGTGTGGCCAGCAGTTTGGCCTTTGACACTAGAAGGATTAGGGAAGTTTACCAAAACAGGATCGGCATTATTAATTATGGCTATTGCTGGAGGAGCTATAATTCCACCTTTGTATGGGAAATTAGTAGATGCAAACAAACATGAATTGATTCAACAAGGAATAAGTGAAGCAGAAGCAAGTGCAAGTGCCGCTACTGCAAGTTACTGGATATTGATACCCTGTTACGCAATTATTTTATTCTTTGCCTTAAAAGGACATAAGTACAAAAGTTGGACAAGGAAATAATAAATATATATCAGCGAATAATCGTGTAGCCTTTAGGTTATACAAAAAAATAAAAACATGTTAAAAAGTAGTACAGACAAAGCCACTGGATTTGAGAAAAGATTTGAAAATATTGGGACTGAGGTTTTTGAAGATTCAGGAGCTGCCTCAAAAGCAGTTGCTCAAGAAATTGCAACTTTAATTCAGGCCAAACAAAAAGAAAAGCAAGCTTGTATCTTAGGATTGGCAACAGGATCTACCCCCAAAGGTTTGTATTCAGAGTTGGTTCGTTTGCACAAAGAAGAAGGCTTGAGCTTTAGCAACGTAATTACTTTCAATTTAGATGAATATTATCCAATGGAGCCAGACTCTGTGAATAGTTATGTTCGTTTTATGAAGGAATTGCTTTTTAACCATATAGATATCCTACCAGAGAACAGTCATGTGCCTGATGGAAGATTAAGTAAAGATGAGATCTCTGCTTATTGTAACGCATATGAGGCAAAGATAGAAGCTTTGGGAGGAATTGATTTACAGATTTTGGGAATTGGAGGAAACGGTCATATTGGATTCAATGAATCAGGAGCTTTGCAAAATTCAAAAACCCGTTTGGTAGCTTTGGATCATATTACCCGAGTAGCAGCAAGTGGCGATTTTTCAGGTTTGACACATACACCAAGAACGGCAATTACTTTAGGAGTAAAGAAAATTATGGAATCCAAACGCGTGATTCTAATGGCCTGGGGAGAAGGAAAAGCAAGTATTGTAAAGTCCTCTGTAGAAGGAGAAGTAGTCAATCGCATTCCAGCAACCTATTTGCAAGAACACAACAATGCAATTTTTGTATTAGATAAAGAAGCAGGATCAAAACTGACAAGAATCAGTGCTCCTTGGTTGGTAGAGAAGGTAGAATGGAATGAAAAAATGATTCGCAAAGCAGTTTTGGGATTGGCCTTAGATTTAAAAAAGCCAATTTTAATGTTGACCGATGAAGATTATATCGAAAACGGAATGAGTGATTTATTGGCCTCAGAAGGCCAGTCTTATGATATCAACATTCGAATTTTCAATAAATTACAGAATACAATAAGTGGTTGGCCCGGAGGAAAGCCCAATGCAGATGATGGCAATCGTCCAGAGAGAGCAGAACCATCTAAAAAGCGTGTTTTGATTTTCAGTCCACACCCAGATGATGATATCATTAGTATGGGAGGGACTTTTAAGAGATTGCAAGACCAAGGACATGAAGTTCATGTTGCTTATCAAACTTCAGGAAACATAGCAGTTGCTGATGACGAAGCACATAGATTTGCAAGTTTTGTTTGTGACTATAACAAACATTTTGAGATTGTAAGCCCAGAGGCAACAAACATTTATGAAGAAGCGAATGAATTTCTAAAAAACAAGAAATCTAGTGATGTCGATACTCCAGCAGTACGAAATATCAAAGGATTGATTCGAAAAGGAGAAGCAAGAGCAACGAGTTATTTTGTAGGATTGAAAGATGAACAGATTCATTTTATGAATTTACCATTCTATGAAACCGGAACAATTGAAAAAGATCCAATAGGAGAAGCAGATATCAAATTGACAATGGATTTGATTAAAAAAGTACAGCCACATCAGATTTATGCGGCTGGAGATTTAGCAGATCCACATGGAACGCATAAGGTATGTTTGGATGCTATCTTTGAAGCAGTAAAGCGATTGAAGCTAGAGCCATTTATGAAAGACTGTTGGGTATGGTTGTACCGAGGAGCATGGCAAGAATGGGGAATAGAGGAAATTGAGATGGCAGTTCCAATGGGACCCGATCAGGTACTAGAGAAACGTTATGGGATTTTCAAACACCAATCACAAAAAGATGGTGTTGTATTCCAAGGAGCAGATAGTAGAGAGTTTTGGCAACGCGCAGAGGACAGAAACCGAGAAACAGCAGACATGTATGATCTTTTAGGGTTGGCACGTTATGCAGCGATGGAAGCCTTTGTAAGATGGCATTATTAAAAAGAAGAGAATCCTTTAATTAGGGCAACAGTATTGATTTGGTTTTTGCTAAATTGATTTTTATATTGAAAATAGGCCTGTCAATCTTATCAGTTGACAGGTTTTTTTGTGATTTAAAGATGAAATTCTTTTTTGATCTTAAGATAACAGCCTTAGGGCACCCAGAAACACTAATAAAAGCTAAGTTATTTTGTTTTTGTATAGGTTGTTCATTTCTATTTCTTTACGGTTTGTAGTTTTTACCCATCCGTTAGTTTTTATTGCTGTTTTGAAGAAATAAAGTATTGAAATAATTTTGTACCTTAGCTATCCCTTAAAAAAATGTCTTAACTGCTAGTATTTAAAGATGCCATTTAGTTGTGTCTTAATGATGTAAAGTATCCATAGTATGATTTGTTTTACTATGTTGTATTGTTAATTGAAAAATTTAATGATTATGGACGTTAATATCTTTAAAAAGTGGGACGAAAGCTATTTGGCTGTCGTTTTAACTTTCGTTGTCATTGGTTTGTTGTTTTTGTTGAAGTTTCAAGAAGACAAATTGATGGAGTCAAATACCAAATCTATTCCAAGTGATATAAAATTAGTTACCTATGTTGAGTAGTAAATTTATAGAATTATAAATAAAATAGAAAGTCAAATACAAGGAAACAAACTATATTTGTCATCTTAATAGGACGTAGTTTGATGAAAGAGAATATTTCAATAACCAGTATGGCTTCTATTTCTCCTTTAGGAGACTCTTCGGAGGTAGTTTGGGAAAATTATTTAAAAGACAGTCATTTTTTAAATATCAAATCTTTTGATAAATTTGAGGCTATTGTTGGTAGTATTTCTAATCAATATAACCTAGAAGTTGAAAAACTAAAAAACTCCGATTCAAAGTATAAAAGCCTTGATCGTTCGGTGCTTTTAGCTATATACACTTCAAGGAAAGCACTGGGAACCGTTAATTGGTCAAATGAATTTGGGGTTAATATTGGTTCTTCTAGAGGGGCTACAGAGTTGTTTGAGCACTATTATGATGCGTACAAAAAAAATGAATTAGGAAAAGCAGCTACCTTAACATCTCCGACTACTACTTTAGGAAATATTGCTACTTGGGTAGCACATGATTTACAAACAGAAGGCCCAGCAATTAGCCATTCTATTACCTGTTCTTCAGCATTACATTCATTAATTAATGGAGTTGCGTGGATTCGTTCAGGTATGGCAGATGCATTTTTAGTTGGGGGAAGTGAAGCCGCCAATACTTCTTTTACTGTTGCTCAAATGAAAGCATTGAAAATATATACCTCCAATTTAACGGATGCATATCCATGTAAATCTTTAGATTTTAAAAAAGAAAGAAATACAATGGCAATTGGAGAAGGTGCCGTTGCTTTGTGTTTGGAAAAAGGAATTCAGAAAAATGCTTTGGCTGTAATCAAAGGAATTGGTTATGCAACAGAAAAATTAAAACACAGTATTTCAATATCAGCAGATGCAATTTGTTTTCAAAAATCAATGAAAATGGCACTCAAGGATGCCGGACTGCAAACAGTTGATGCAATTGTAATGCATGCTCCCGGGACTCTTAAGGGAGATAGCTCAGAATTGAAGTCCATAGAAATTGTTTTTAAAAATGAAGTCCCAGCATTGACTTCTAATAAATGGAAGATTGGGCATACGTTAGGAGCGTCAGGTATGCTGAGTATGGAGTTGGCCATATTGATGCTACAACATCAAAAATTCATTTCAGTTCCCTATTTTAAAAAGGAAGCAAAAAAACTAGATACAATTTTAGTCAATGCTGTAGGTTTTGGTGGAAATGCAGTAAGTGTTATACTGTCTTTGGATTGAAAAAACAATCATTATAGTTGTTTGATTAAGATGTTAAAAAAAAAGAAGTATTGATAATTGAATATGATAGAAGTCATATGAATCCAGATTTAATTCCGTACTTTTGACCCGAAAAATTAAGAAGAATTATGAGTGAAACTAGACATAATTGGACAAAGCAAGAAATTCTAGATATTTATAATAAACCCATGATGGAGTTGTTATACGAAGCTGCAACAGTGCATCGTAAAAATCACAATCCGAATGCGGTACAAGTAAGTACATTATTATCAATTAAAACAGGTGGGTGTTCAGAAGATTGTGGGTATTGCCCTCAAGCGGCTCGTTATCATACAGATATTGAAGGGAATGATTTGATGCCAGTACAACAAGTAAAAGCTCAGGCCTTAAGGGCTAAAGCAAGTGGATCTTCACGTGTGTGTATGGGAGCGTCTTGGCGTAATGTAAAAGATGGACCTGAATTTGATGAAGTATTAGAAATGGTACGTACAATCAATAAATTAGATATGGAGGTTTGTTGTACTTTGGGTATGGTTACTGAGAATCAAGCAAAACGTTTGGCAGAAGCTGGGTTGTATGCTTATAATCATAATTTAGATTCATCTGAAGAGTATTACAAAGAAGTAATTTCAACAAGAGGGTATCAAGATCGTTTGGATACAATTAGTAATGTGCGTAAGACAAATGTAACCGTTTGTTCAGGTGGAATTATTGGAATGGGAGAAAAAATTGAAGATAGAGCAGGTATGTTAGTTGCGTTGTCTACATTGAATCCACAACCAGAATCTACACCAATCAATGCGCTTGTAGCTGTAGAGGGAACTCCTTTAGAAGATACCAAGCCAGTTGAGATTTGGGAAATGATTAGAATGGTTGCAACTACACGTATTGTAATGCCAGAAACGCAAGTTCGTTTGTCTGCAGGAAGAACTCAAATGACACAAGAAGGACAGGCTATGTGCTTCTTTGCAGGTGCAAACTCAATATTTGCAGGAGACAAGTTGTTGACAACTCCAAACCCAGATATTTCTGATGACATGATTTTATTTAATAAATTAGGTCTGGAGGCTATGAAGCCTTTCACGAAGAAAGTACAACCTCAAACAGTAGAATCTAAAGATTCTGAATTTGCAGCCCAAGGAGAAAATCCAAAATGGACAAGACCAGAGCATAAAATTGAACGTAACGAGGAAGCAAAAGTAAAAGCAAAAGAAATTAGGGCTCAGCTAAAAGAGAGCTAGAATTTTAAAATTCATAATTATACATAACCTCATTTTTGAAATATCAGAAGTGAGGTTTTCTTTTTTAGCCTCACCTAGTTTCTTGAAAATTAAAATGAGAGCAAAAATAATACTAGTATTTGCAGTTTAAGAAGTTGCCTTTAAAATGAATAAAGAATAATTTTGAAGGTGTTAATCTAGAAGAATTTAACTTTTCTGTTTCTGTCCAATAACTAGGAAGCAAATTCGAATATTTTCTTTCTTGATTAAGAATAATTAAATTAGACAAACCATGAAAAATTTACTCTTCTTAGTGATTGTTTTTTTATCTGTAACTCCATTTTACGGACAAAAAGAAAAACAAAAAAAACCCAATATTATTTTTATTCTAGCAGATGATCAGACATACAATTCTATTCAAAGTTTAGGGAATAATGAAATAAAAACACCAGCATTAGATAAGTTAGCCAGTCAAGGAACAACATTTACTCATAGTTTCAATCCAGGAGGTTGGAATGGTGCTGTATGCTTGGCAAGTAGAGCAATGTTAAATAGTGGTAAAAAATTATGGAAGGCAAGAACTTATTCTTGGGAGAATGAAAAAGCGCAATCAAAAATGTGGTCAATGCGATTGAAAGACCAAGGTTATCGGACATTTATGACAGGAAAATGGCATGTACCTATTAAGGCAGCTCGTGTATTTGATTATGTAGGTCATGAAAGGGGTGGAATGCCTAGACAATCAAAAGAACGTTACAATAGAAAATTCAATGAAAATGACGAATGGACTCCTTATAATAAAAAATTTGGTGGATTTTGGCAAGGAGGAAAACATTGGAGTGAAGTTGTTGGAGATGATGCTGTAACTTTTATTGAAGAATCAAATGAAAGTGAAGCCCCTCTTTTTATGTATGTCGCTTTTAACGCACCGCATGACCCAAGACAGTCACCAAAAAAATATGTAGATATGTATCCTTTGGAAAATATTTCTACACCAATTGCATTTTTACCAGAATACCCATATCGTTGGGATATTGGTATTGGCTGGAAGGCATCTAGGAGTTCGTCCAAGGATAGAATTATGCGTGATGAAAAATTAGCTCCTTTTCCAAGAACAGAATTTTCTGTAAAAACAAATATTCAAGAATATTATGCCATAATAACACATATGGATGCTCAGATTAAACGAATAATTGATGCCATTAAAAAGTCAGGAAAAGAAGAAAACACATATATCTTTTTTACAGCCGATCATGGTTTGGCAATTGGAAAGCATGGTTTTACAGGGAAACAAAATTTGTATGATCATAGTGTAAGAGTACCTTTCATTGTAGTTGGTCCAAACATTCCTAAAAACAACAAAATAGATACCGATATTTACCTGCAAGATGTAGTGCCAACTACGTTAGAATTAGCAGGTGTTAAAAACTTAAAAGGAATTGATTTTAAATCAGTTTTACCTTTGATTAAGGATGATAAAAAAGAACAGTATGATGCTATTTATGGAACATTTAATATTATAGATGACAGCCGAAATAAACACGATTATTATCAAAGAATGATTCGTAAGGATGGTTGGAAACTTATTTATTATCCTAAAATTGACACTTACAGATTGTACAATGTTGAAAAAGATCCTGATGAATTGGTTGATTTGGCTAATGAATCTAAATACAAACGAAAATTAGCAAAACTAAAGAAACAACTAATCAAATTAGGGAAAAAGAATGAAGACCCTCTTTATGCAAGTAAATAATATTTAGGATATCAATGTGAAATTTTGGGACTCCATTAGTAACTTGTTCGAAATAGAAAATAAATAGTAAAGGATTGAAATTTTTATACAAAATTGCACCATGAGGAATAAGAGAATAAATTTAATTTTTCTTTTGGGTTTATTTACCGTTTTAATAGCAAACGCTACAGGACTTAAGAAAGGTGATTATGTAATTAAGTCTCCAGATAAGAAAGTAGAAGTAATAATAAAAAATCATAACGGAACACTTGGTTATGAACTCTTTTGGGAAGGTGAAAAAATGATCAATTCATCTCAATTGTCAATTTTATCAGGAGTTATTACAAAAGTTACAAAATCGTTTAAAAGCAGTCATAATACGACTTGGAAAACGGTATGGGGACAATTTGATGAAATTCAAGACAATCACAATGAAATGATACTTTCACTTGATTTAGAAGGGGTGAATGGAGAGTTGCATGCACGTGTATTTGATCAAGGAGTAGCTTTCCGTTATAAATTAAAAAATTATAAAGAAGGTGCAGAAGGAATATTCTATTGCGAATACAATTTGTTTTCAGAGAATAATTTATACTTCCCACAAGGAGAAAAAGAACCTTTGGGACCTTTGTCCGTATCTAGTATGATGGATAGGAATGTCCAAAAAATTCAGTTACCAATTGTAGTTGAACGTTCTGATAATAAGCATTTGAGTATTTTGGAATCTGATTTGTTTTCAGCAAGTAATTTCGATTTGATGAATTTAGCGTTTGATAAAAATAAAAAAAGATTAGTTTCTAGCAATGGAACCACGTTATTAGGAGAAAAAATGATCAGTCCATGGAGAGTTATTTTATTGGAAAATCATGTTGGGAATTTTGTTATAAATACAGTTCCATTAAATTTAGCAGCTCCCACTTTAATAAAAAATACTTCATGGATAAAACCGGGTAAAACTTTATGGGATTGGCGTGTACATGGATATACCACTTCAGATGGATTTGAATATGGTGTTGATACTGAGAGTTATATGAGGTTTATTGATTTTGCTGCAGAAAATAAAATTGAATACTTTTTAATAGACGATGCTTGGTATACTCATATAACGAAAGGGCACATTGAAATGTCTAAAAAATTAGATCTTAAAAAAGTTTCAAGATATGCTAAGAAAAAGGGCGTCGATTTGATTCTTTATTACGATAGAAGACATGGAGATTATGGTGACAGCGAGCTTTTTTCATATTATCGTTCACTAGAAATGAAAGGAATAAAATATGGGTTTATGGGAAATAATGTCTCGTTTACAAAAAATGCTATTTTGAAAAGCTCAAAAAGTAAACTTTTGATAGATTTTCATGACAATCCTGTTCCAATGACTGGAGTATCTCGTACGCTTCCGAATGCAATTACTAGAGAGTATTGTCATGCTCAGCAAGATTCAAGAAGGGTTTTTACACCAGAAGGTTTTATAAAAATGGCAATGATCAATGGAATTACGGGACCTTTAGATATGAATAATGGAAATTTTGATATTGATGGAATTAATAAAGGAAATAGGCAAAAAGGACCTCGAACTAAAAATAGTTATTTAACCACTGTAACGGCAGAAACAGCAAGAACTTTGATAATTAATAGTGGTTTGGTTTGTATTCCAGATGCCCCTGAGGCTTATGCTGCTAAAGCAGATTTATTTGAATTTATTAAAGAGATCCCTGTTGGTAAATGGTCTGAAAGTAAAATTTTACATGGTAAAATAGGAGTACATATTTCTACGGCAAGAAGATATAAAGATGCTTGGTTCATAGGAAGTGTTGTTAATCAAAAAGGAGGTACGCTACCTATTCTTTTAGATTTTCTTAAAGAAGGAATTCTTTATGATGTTACCTATTATGAAGATACTGAAAACACGCATTGTAAAACAAATCCAGAAGCATATCGTGTCAGAAAAGGAATCTTAAAAAAAGACGATCTGATAAAAATTAAAATGGCTTCAGGTGGAGGGAATTGTATTTGGATTCGACCTCAAGAATAAGATTTAAATATTTTTTTGAAAAAAGCATACTTTATTAGCGTAATAATTACATTAATTCTTAAAAAGAAAAGTTTTTGATTAAACTATATTATTTTTTTAGCGTCTAAATGTGAAATGAAATTTTTATAGATGGAGACTTGTCTGTTTGTATTGTACATTGATTTTTTTAATCTAAAAACTAAATAATATAGAATGAAAAATAATTTAAACAGCGTTTTTTTTACTGTAATGATGACTACTTTGTTACTGATAACAACCAATACCACTTCACAAGTAGTTAAAAAGAAACCCAATTTACTCATTATACAAACTGACGAGCATAATTTTAGAACTTTAGGTTGTTATCGAAATACATTGCCTGATGAAAGAGCGTTTATGTGGGGGGAAGAAAATGTTGTTGAAACTCCAAATATAGATTGGTTGGCTAATAAAGGAGCTTTGTGCACTAGTTTTTATGCTTCTACTCCTGTCTGTTCACCTTCAAGAGGTTCTTTTATGTCAGGTCAATTTCCTCAAAATACTCCGGTAATTACGAATGATATAGCTATGTCGGATGACGTGGTTACATTTGCAAAAGTTTTGTCTAACAATGGTTACTCAACTGGTTACTCAGGAAAATGGCATTTGGATGGTTACGGAAAACCACAATGGGAGCCTGTTCGGAATTTTGGTTTTCAAGATAATAGGTATATGTTTAACCGTGGGCATTGGAAGCAGTTAGAAGATGGTCCAAACGGTCCAAAAGTGGCTGCTAGAAACAAAAAAGGAGATCCTTCTTATGATATATCAGGAGCTAACGAAATTAATTTTACGACAGATTTTTTGGCACAGAAAACCATTGATTTTATTAAGAAAAATAAAGACAAGCCATTCTGTTATATGGTAAGCATACCTGATCCACATGGTCCTGACGTGGTAAGAGCTCCTTACGACACAATGTATCAACACTTGAAATTTAAAACTCCTAAAACATATAAAAAAGGACAAGAAAATTTACCACCTTGGGCCGATACAAAAAAACAAAAAATGTCTCAAAAGGCTATGACAAGGTATTTTGGAATGGTAAAATGTATTGATGATAATATAGGGAAAATATTAAAGGTGCTAAAATCGTCTGGTCAAATAAATAATACAATTATCGTGTTTACTTCAGATCATGGTGATTTACTTGGTGAGCATGGTCGTAACAATAAAGGAGTGCCTTTCGAGGGATCTGCTAAAGTTCCTTTTATACTTTATTATCCTTCAAAAGTAAAAGAAAAAACAGTTATCAACGAAGCGCTAACAACTGTAGATTTTATGCCTACAATTTTAGGGTTGATGGAAGTGCAAGGCTCAGGTAAAGAAAATGGTAGAAATGCGGCCAAATTGTTTACCAAAACATCAAAAGATTGGAATGATATTGCATTTATTAGAGGGACAGGTCAAAAAAAGAAAAAGAGCGATATCAACTGGTTTGGAGCTATCACAGATCGGTATAAGTTAATATACGATCCTGTTGGAGAGCCTTGGTTGATAGATTTAGAAAAAGACCCAGATGAACTACATAATTATTATAAAGATCTTTCTTATAAACCAATAATTAAAGAATTATCTGAGGGATTAAGAAATTATGGAGAAAAATACAATGACCCAAGAATCAACAATCTTAAGATTCGTAGAGAAATGGAAAAAGGAATGAAATAAACTTATGTTTCCTTTTGTGGTAATTTGTAAGATTATAATTTAATAAAAAGCGCTTTAAATATGATTAAAACATCAAGCACAGGTTTTTTGAATAAGATTATCTGGCTCATGAGAATAGGGGTCTGTTTGACTTTTCTTGGACATGGAATTATAGCATTCAATGTCAATCCAAAATGGTTATTGTACTTACAAACAGTTGGGTTAACGGGAGAATTTGCTATGCAAACAATGAAATTTATTGGAGCATTAGATATCCTTATTGCTATATCCATTTTAATCAAACCAATGAAGCAAGTTTTGTATTGGTGTGTTTTTTGGGCGTTTTTAACAGCTTTAATGCGACCACTTTCAGGTGAGTCTATTTTACAGTTTGTAGAAAGAGGAGCCAATTGGATATTGCCTCTTGCCTTGGTCTTGTTAATATCGATAAAAGAAAAACAAACTTTAGGATAAAAGTTTTAGAATTTGAAAACATATAAAATATTCTGAACTAAAATCGAAATAAAAAAAGGCGCTTTATGAAGAGTTAGCTGTTCATAAATACCCAAGAATCTTGGGGGATACAGTCATTTTTGTATAATAGGTTTTCTAAAGGAGAAAAAATAAATGCATGTTGGATTAGTTTTATAGATTATAGAACATAAAAAAGTCCAGATAAATTTAATTTACCTGGATTTTTTTTATGAAAATAAGTTTTTTTTAATCAAATAATTTTACAACATCATTTGCATTGGCGAATAACAACAAAGCCATTAAAATTACAAAACCAGTAATTTGAGCATATTCTAAAAATTTATCACTTGGTTTTCTGCCTGTAATCATTTCATACAATGTAAAAACTACATGTCCTCCATCTAGCGCAGGTATCGGTAATAGATTCATAAAACCTAACATAATAGATAAGAAAGCTGTAATGCTCCAGAAAGCTTGCCAACTCCAGGTAGAAGGAAAAATACTTCCAATAGAAATAAATCCACCCAAGCCTTTGTAAGCACCTGTTTCTGGATTGAAAACTTTTTTCAATTGCTTGATATAATCTGTTAAGGTTTTGTATCCTTTTGCAGTTCCTAAAGGAATTGCTTCCATAAAAGTGTATGTTTTTGTCTCTAAAGAAAAATAACCAAGTTTCTCCATGTCTTTGTAAGAGAGTGCTCCTAGTCCAATACCTATAAATCCACCATCATCCAATTTAACAGGTATTTGAGAAATAGCATCATTTCTTTTTACTGTAAGAACAATGTCATTTGAAGTTGCATTGTTTAGAATAGGTTTCACTTCATCAAAGTATTTTATAGGCGTACCATTTACAGCCGTAATCATATCTTTTATCTTTAAACCACTTTCTTTGTTTATAGAAGTTTCTGTAAATTTACCAACAATATAAGGCAATCTAGGTGAAAGAAATCCGCCTTTTTTTCCTCTTGAAATTAATTTTGAAATAAAATCAACAGGAATTTCTTTTTTGATGATTTCTCCATTTCTTTCAATGACAAATTCATTACCATTAATAAACTCACCCGTTAAGCTAGAGAATGATTTTATTTTTTGACCATCGATAGATTTTATTTTATCACCAGTTTTCAAGCCTAATTCAGTTCCTAAAGAATCGGTTACCCAAATACCATCAGTTAGGTTGTCATTTGGCAAGTAACTTTCACCCCAAGTAAAAAGTATTAAAATATAAATAGCGAACCCCAAAACAAAGTTTACAAATACACCACCAAGCATAATAATCAAACGTTGCCAAGCTGGCTTAGATCTAAATTCCCATGGTTGAGGAGGTAAAGCCATAGCTTCCGTATCCATACTTTCATCAATCATACCAGATATTTTTACATATCCCCCCAGAGGAATCCATCCAATACCATATTCAGTACCTCCAATTTTCTTTTTGAAAATTGAAAATTTGTAATCGAAAAACAAATAGAATTTTTCAACTCTAGTTTTGAATAATTTGGCAGGAATAAAATGACCTAATTCGTGCAATACGATTAGTAATGATAAACTTAGTATGAATTGTGATGCTTTAATAAAAACTTCCATGTATTATTTTTTGTGAATAAAATCGACGCAAATGTACAATTTTAAATAAAGTGTTTGACGTTTCCGTCTGTGCAAATTCTCTTTTAACAAAGTTCTAACGGATAAAATCTATATAGTTTGTATATCAGAGGTTCAAAATGTTTTTGTTGGAAGTGACTTTATCTTCAAATTGGTCAAAAATCCTTTGATGAAAATTGCTTTCAATAAATTCAAATGTCTAATTTTACAGAATATTTAGAATTGAAATGGACGTAAAATATTTTAAAAAATCGATTCCGACCTTGTTAATCATGACACTGTTTAGTATCGTTGGTGTGTATGTTTTTTATAAACTATTAACACCAGAAAAAAAACTACCTATATACAGTCCGGTTGATGTGAATCCAAGATTGGTAGATGTTTCACTTCAACATGTGAAAAAGGATCATAAAATCGCAGACTTTAGATTGACAGATCAAAATGGCGATTTGGTTACCGAAGTAACTTATGAAGATAAAATTTATGTAGCAGATTTCTTTTTTACGAGATGTGGTACCATTTGCCCAATTATGACCACAAATATGAATATCCTTCAAAAAGCATTTTTAAATGACAATGAAGTTTTATTATTATCGCATTCTGTAACCCCGGTAATGGATAGTATTCCTGTTTTAAAAGCTTATGCAGAAAACAAAGGAGTAGTCGATTCGAAATGGAGATTGGTAACAGGTGATAAGAAGCAGATATACAATTTGGCTCGTAAAAGTTATTTTGCAGTTTTGGATGAAGGAGACGGTGGTGATCAAGATTTTATTCATACAGAACAGTTTATTTTGATTGATAAAAATAAACAGATTCGTGGGTATTATGACGGTACAGATACTAAGGATATGGATCGAATTATTGCTGATATACAATTGCTAAAAGCAGAAAAATAGTACTTCAATATTCTTATTTTTATAAAATTTATGAGTTTCAATTTGTGTTTTAGCGTGTAATTTAAATAATTACTCAAAAGCATTCTTTAGAATCATTCTAATTTGGTACCTTTGCGAACTATTTAAAATGATTATTATTTGATACGCACAGTTGCAGATTTACAAAAAGGAGAAAAAGGAACTATTGAAGAGTTGTCTTTTGATGAGATTCCATTAGCTTTGATGGAGATGGGCTGTATACCAGGAAAGCAAGTTACATTAATTCAATTTGCTCCTATGAAAGATCCGTTATATATAAGTGTAAATGGAAGCCACTTTGCTATTAGAAGGGAAACAGCAGAACGTATAATTTTGGACAAACTTCTGTGTGATGAAATCTAATAAAAAATTAAATGTAGCTTTAGTAGGAAACCCAAATACAGGAAAAACGTCACTGTTCAATCAACTTACTGGTATGACTCAGAAGGTTGGGAATTATCCAGGGATTACAGTTGACAAGAAACAAGGAAGTTGTAAGCTATTAGACGGTACCACTACAACAATTACAGATTTACCAGGGACTTATAGTATCAATCCTACATCATTAGACGAAAGTATTGTTTTGGAGACGCTTTTAGATGAAGAAAGTGAGAATTATCCAGATGTAGTAATTGTTGTTGCTGAAGTGGAAAATATCAAGAGAAATTTATTGCTTTTTACACAAGTAAAAGATTTAAAAATTCCTGCTATTTTAGTCATAAATATGACTGATCAAATGTCTAGAAAAGGTATTTTCATAGATGTTGAAAAATTGAGAGAAGTTTTTCAAACAGAAATTGTTTTAGTAAGCGCGAGAAAAAAGAAGGGAATAGATGATTTGAAATTGGCAATTCAAAATTATGAGAATTATGCTGTAAACCCTCTTTTTAAAATTTCTGAAAAAATTGACCAACCTTACTTTGATGAAATAAAAACAAGCTTAAGAGGTTTTTCACTGTATAAATCTTGGTTATTGATTACTCAAAAACAACATGTAAGTTTTATTTCAGAAGCATCAAAGCATATTATTGATAAATTCAAAGTTGATCAAAATAAATTAAAAAAATACCAACACAAAGAAACTATTTATCGCTACCAATATATCAATGATATTTTAAAAAGAACTTATACAATTGATAGAACGAAGGCAAAAGATCTTCGTAGCAGGTTGGATAAAGTTTTGACACATAAGATTTTTGGATATGTAATTTTTACTAGTATTTTGTTATTGATGTTTCAATCAGTCTTTGATTGGGCTTCTATTCCAATGGATTTTATTGATGCAACCTTTTCTGACTTTAGCGAGTGGTCCAAACAAGTATTACCAGAAGGAGTGTTGTCAAATTTAATTTCTGAAGGAATTATTCCAGGTATAGGTGGAATTGTAATTTTCATACCACAAATAGCCATTTTATTCTTGTTTGTAGCCGTTTTGGAAGAAACAGGTTATATGAGTCGTGTCGTTTTTCTAATGGATAAGGTTATGCGTCGTTTTGGTATGAGTGGAAAAAGTGTCATTCCATTAATTTCAGGTACAGCATGTGCAATTCCTGCTATTATGGCAACTAGAAATATTGGAGGTTGGAAAGATAGGTTGATTACTATTTTAGTAACCCCTTTTACAACCTGTTCTGCACGTTTGCCTGTTTACGCAATTATCATAGCTCTAATTATTCCAGAAGATAGGGTTTTAGGAATTTTCAGTTTGCAAGGTTTGGTACTTATGTCACTTTATATTTTAGGGTTTGGATCGGCATTGGTTTCTGCATATTTGCTAAATAAATTATTAAAAGTTGAAAGTAAAAGTTTCTTTATTGTAGAAATGCCTAATTATAAACTGCCGTCTATTAAAAATATCTTTTTTGATGTTGTAGAAAAAACAAAAGCATTTGTGTTAGGAGCTGGTAAAATTATTTTAGCAATTTCTATTGTTCTTTGGTTCTTAGCATCTAATGGAACGAACGATTTTAAGAATGCAGAACAAATTGTTACTCAAAAATCTCAAGGAAAAAATATAACTACTGAAGAATTGGAAAGTGAAATAGCATCATTTAAACTGGAGAATTCTTACATTGGAGTAATGGGGAAAATGATTGAACCTGCTATTGAGCCTTTAGGGTACGATTGGAAAATTGGAATAGCATTGATAAGCTCATTTGCCGCAAGAGAAGTTTTTGTAGGTACCTTGTCTACAATTTATAGTGTTGGCTCGGAAGATGAAGGGACTATAAAACAACGAATGGCTGCTGAAATTGACCCTATAACCAAAGAAAAAAGATTTAATTTTCCAGCAGGAATGTCACTACTTGTTTTTTATGCATTTGCAATGCAATGTATGGGAACTTTGGCTATCGTAAAAAGAGAGACAAAATCTTGGAAATGGCCAATGCTTCAATTGGTAGGAATGGGAGCTTTGGCTTATGTAGCAGCATTTATTACTTTTGCAATTTTAAAATAGAATATGGTACAAGAAATAATAACTTATGTAATTCTTACAGCCGCTATCGTTTATCTCCTTAAGAAATATGTTTTTAAAGGGAAAAAAAAAGACGGTTGTGATACGGATTGCGGTTGTCATTAATTGTTTGTGTTTCGTATTGATTTCTTATAGAAATTAGAATTAGATTCAATTGCTTTTCTTTCTTATTATTAATTGTTTAAGGACAGTTTTCTGAACGTTTTTGATTAAATTTACGGTCAAATTCTACCGGTATGGAAGACATGCTTTTTTATGACCGAATGCAATTTGCATTCACCATTACTTTTCACTATTTATTTCCCCAATTGACTATGGGTCTCTCCCTTATAATAGTCTATTTTAAATGGAGATTTTTAAAATCAAAAAATTTAGAATACAATCAAGCTGCCAAGTTTTGGATGAAAATATTCGCCATAAATTTTTCTATGGGAGTCGTAACCGGAATTCCGATGGAGTTTCAATTTGGAACCAACTGGGCCAAGTTTTCAGAATTAACTGGTGGAATTGTTGGACAAACTTTAGCAATGGAAGGAATGTTTTCTTTTTTCTTGGAGTCCTCTTTTTTGGGACTCTTTTTATTTGGAGAAAAGTTATTAGGACATAAATTACATTTTCTTACTGGGTTTTTAGTTTTCTTAGGCTCTTGGATGAGTGGCTGGTTTATTTTGGCTACAAATGCATGGATGCAACATCCTGTTGGCTATGAAATTTTAGAAAACGGAAAATTTGTATTGACTAATTTTTCTGAATTGTTTACAAATCCATGGTTGTTGCCTGCTTACTTACACAATCAAGCAGCCTCTTTAGTAACTGCGTCTTTTGTAGTAGCTAGTATTGGTGCTTTTTATTTATTGAGTAAAAAACATGAAAATTTTGGGAAATTATTTATTAGAACTGGAGTTGTATTTGGACTTATCTCGACTTTATTAGTCGCTTTTCCAACAGGTGATATGAATGCTAAAAACGTCGCAAAGTATCAACCAGTAACTTTTGCAGCCATGGAAGGAATTTTTCATACAGAAGAAGGTGGAGCTGAAATTGTTTTAATTGGGCAACCAAATATGAAAGAACAGCGTTTGGACAATAAATTTGCTGTTCCGAATATTCTTAGCTTTTTAACATACCAAGATTGGGATGCGGAAGTAAAAGGTTTGAATGAGTTTGATAAAAAAGACTGGCCAACCAATGTACCCGGATTGTATTATTCGTATCATATTATGGTAGGTTTGGGAACTATATTTATTAGTTTGATGCTTTTAGCAGCTTTTTTAATGTGGCGGAATAAATTATCAAAAACAAAATGGGTACTCTGGGCAATTTTGTTTGCGGTGCCTTTTCCATACATTGCAAATATAACAGGTTGGTATACGGCAGAATTGGGAAGACAACCTTGGTTGGTGTTTGACTTAATGAGAACTGCTGCAGGAGCTTCTCCAACGGTTTCTTCAGGAAATACATTATTTACTTTATTAGGCTTTATAGGCTTGTATTTGCTGTTAGGGATGTTGTTTCTAATCTTAGTCGGTAAATTAGTTCACAAAGGTCCACAGCAGGCCATAAAACAATAAACTATGGAGTTATTTTGGCACATTGCATTGATCGGAATGTTGGCGGTTTATATCGTTTTTGATGGGTATGATTTTGGAGCAGGAATTATTCATTTATTTTTTGCAAAGAAAGAAGAGGATAAAAAATTAATTACCAAAGCAATTGGACCTTTTTGGGACGCAAATGAAGTTTGGTTGATTGCAGCAGGTGGATTGTTGTTTTTTGCTTTTCCACTTGTTTATGCATCCGCTTTTAGTGGTTTTTATTTACCACTTATGATGATTCTTTGGTTGTTGATATTTAGAGCTATCGGATTGGAATTACGTGAACAAGTAGACCATCCTATGTGGCATTCAATTTGGGACAAAGCTTTTGGAATTGCAAGTCTATTGCTGGCTTTGTTTTTTGGATTGGCTTTGGGAAATGTTGTTAGAGGTGTAAATTTAGGAGGTGTTGTTGATGGAGTTTTAACCTACGAAGCGAATTATTTCTTTTTACCTCTGTGGAACAGTTCTTTTGATCCATTGGCAGAAAGATTGGGAGTTATAGATTGGTTTACAATATTACTAGGAATAATTTCCG
>Ga0105356_10002202_pt1 | contig 19452 bp, 16 predicted proteins | sample GOMGulsemesocosm_3_FD_83502 | JGI IMG/M metagenome (GOLD analysis project Ga0105356, IMG submission 83502) | Methane-oxidizing microbial communities from mesocosms in the Gulf of Mexico - GOM9D Gulf of Mexico | ecosystem: Environmental > Aquatic > Marine > Cold seeps | place: Gulf of Mexico... | reverse complement strand
TGATGGTATTACCGCAGGGTAAATTCCGGCAGCTGTTGATGGCAGATTCCAAGGATCGTGAGCAAATTTTTGGCCAGCTGTTTCAAACGCAGGTTTACAAAAAACTTGAGGATAATCTTAAAGCTCAGTCGGCAGATATTCGACGTGAAGTGGAGAAATCCCGTCAGGTTCAGATGGGCATACTTGAAAGCGCTGAGCTGGAAAATCAGCAAGCGCTTATTGAAGAGTTGGCACTGCTAAAACCTCAGTGTGATGAGTCGTTAAAATCAAAAGATTCACAAAACAATAAGTTGCAGTCTTTTTCTAAACAGTTACATGAAGCTAAGTCCCTGTTGGTTAGTTTTGGAAACCTCGATAAAGCTGAGTCTCAGCAGCAGCAATTGATTAGTCAAAAGGGTGATGTTGATGCTCAGCGTCTTCAGCACAAACAAGCCGAGCAGGCGCAAAAGATTAAGCCGAAATTTGATCAGGTTGTGCGAAATCAGCAAGCGTTGAATGAGGCAAAGGAAAAACTGCAACAGGCCAGTCAGCAGCAAAGTGATTGTAAAACGGCATTTGAATCGGCGGATAAAAATAATAAAGAAGCCGAAGAAAAAAGAGGCCAGTTAGATGCAGCCAAACAGCAGCTGGCAAAGCTCGATAGTTACCATGAGCGCGCTGAACAATTGGCCCAGACTCAGGCTGACTTACGTGCGGCTACAACAGCAGAAAGTACGGCAAAGGAAAACGCCATTCAGACTGAAACGAAGCTAATAAATGTTACCGGTGTGCGTGGGAAATCTGAAGTTAAACAGAGAAATATTCAAGGTGAATTGAGTACTTTGTCTGCTAAACAGTTACAGCTTAAAAGCTTGGCTGACCAGCTATCTGAAAAGGGCGCGTTGCTGAAACTACAGGGCCAGCTTCAGCAGGCTCAAAAGCAACTTGACCAGGCTAAAGAGCAGGGCAAAAAGCTCAAAGCTGAGTTTGAGGGCTTTGAAACAAAAACGAAAATACTCGAATTAGCTTGGCACCAAGGGCAGGCGGCAATTCTTGCTCAGGATTTAAATGTTGGAGAAGCTTGCCCGGTCTGTGGCAGCAGTGATCATCCTGAACCTGCACACAGTGAGCAGCCGCTGCCCACGCAAGCGCAATTGGATCAAGCCAAAGAGAATCAACAGCAGGCGCAGAATAACCTTATTGCTGCGCGTGAGAACTACGCTGGCCTTAAAAGTAGTCGGGATGCGTTGCAGAAACAGTGTGATGAGGCATCTAACAAGTTAGCTGATGCGGCGAACCTGCCGATAGAGCAGCTGCAACAACAGCACGATACGTTACAACGGGATGTGACGTACTTACTCAAACAGCAGCAACAGCTGACTAAGCTAGAAGAAAGTATTGTCGAACTCAAAGCCAGCGAAGAGCGGGCCAGAACAACCTTGGATGCGGCGACAAAGCAGGCGTCTGAATTAGCCGCGCAGCTGGCAACCGCTCGTTCACGTGTTTCTGCGGCTGAGCAAGAATTACCTGAGCAGTATCGGCAAGCAGGTGCTTTGCCGGCTGCGATTGCACAGGTTCAGAATACGATTGATGGGGTTGAGCAACAGCTCAAACATGCACGAGAAGCTTACGATCAAGCCAGTGCCGCATGGCAGGCTGCAAAAGCCACTGAAGTTGCGGCGAAGGAAGCTCAAGAGAAAAGCGAGAGGTTGTTACAGCAGGCCAGCGATGTCTGGACTATTGCATTGCAGGGCAGCTGTTTTGAAACGCAGCAGGATTACCTCAACGCTGGCTTGAGCGAAGCTGACCTTAATGCCTTGCAGCAGAGCATCGCTGACTATGATGCTGAGTGTCAGCGTGTGAGTGGTTCGCTTGAGCAACAACAAAAGGCGCTCGAAGGACAACAAAAACCGGATATCGCTAAATTTGAAACTGCACAGCAAGATGCTGAGCGGGAGTATCGTGAAGCGGAGCAGCACTGGTTGTCGTTGGATAAACGCTTCTCCGCGTTGCAAAACACCCAGAACAAGCTTGAAGAGGCCAAAGCAGACTGCAAAGCGCTTGAGGATGAATACAAAGTCATTGGTACGCTCAGTGACGTGGCTAATGGCCAGACCGGCGATAAAGTCAGCCTGCAACGTTTTGTTCTGAGTGTGTTGTTGGATGATGTTTTGCTGGAAGCCAGTCAGCGTCTCAGCATGATGAGCAAAGGGCGTTATCAATTGTTGCGCAAGGAAGATCGCAGCAAGGGTAATAAAGCCTCAGGCCTGGATCTTGAAGTGGAAGATGCGTACACGGGTAAAGTTCGCCCGATAGCGACTCTGTCAGGCGGTGAAAGCTTTATGGCGGCCTTGGCGATGGCATTGGGTTTATCCGATGTGGTGCAGGCTTATGCAGGCGGCATTCGACTGGATACGCTGTTTATCGACGAAGGTTTTGGCAGCCTCGATCCTGAATCGCTGGATTTGGCTGTACGGACTTTGATTGATTTGCAGGCTTCTGGCCGTATGGTGGGTGTGATATCCCATGTGCCCGACCTTAAAGAACAAATGTCCCAGCGTCTTGATGTAATTGCCGGGCGTGAGGGCAGTAGCGTTCGGCTCGTGGCAGGCTAATTGAGTCGAGAACAAGGAAAGGGCGATTAGATCATACCTGTTGAAGGGGGTTAAGCGCCTGTCTTACACCCGTTAAATAGGTATGGCTACCCTACAATTATGATGTCATCTGTTTTTATGATGGGGTTGATCGTAAAACTAATTTGCAGTGTTCTCACCGTAAGCACTACATTGAGCTTATATGGCAGGCTTTGATAAACAAATAAGTTCACGTTCTTATGCAATGACTTGGTCGGTGGCGCGATCTTGTTTGACGGTAAAGTGCAGTTTTCTGTTGGTTACTGCGCTGTCTATCTTTCAGCCTGCCAAGGCGCTGGATATTACTGGAGAATTGCCAGGTGCTGTGCACAGAGGAACCATTGAGTCTCAGGAGTTTTTTAACCGCCAACAGCAGCTTGAACGACAGCGTCAGCATAGCGAATCTGATGAGCTAATTGAGATTGAACCTGTTCCAGAACCTGATCAAGCGGAGTCTGACCAGCGTATTTTTGTGCACAGCTTTGACGTCAGCGAAAGCCAGATCCTCACCCCGAATGAAATTACCAGCGTGCTCAAAAATTATGAAGGGCGTCATCTATCGATGTACGAAATTCAGCAAATGCTGGACGCGCTAAATACACTTTATGTTGAGAAAAATGCAGTTGCAGCGAGAGCAATTTTACCTCCACAGAAGGTGAAAAATAATATTATTCAAGTGCGTTTGGTGGAGGCAAGGCTGGCTGAAATTATCGTGCAGAATAATCATAGTACGCATGAAAGCTATGTCATACGCGGTATTCGAGTTATTCCCGGTGAACTAGCGGATATACCATTATTGGAACGTGAGCTCCGCTATTTTAATCGCGTCAATGACATCAAGATTTCTGCTCTGCTGGCGGCAGGGGAAAAGCCGGAACCACCAATTACCTGATTAATGTCCTTGAGGTTGAAAAGATTGAAGGCCATCTTTTTATTAACAATGCAGGGCGGGAAAGTACGGGTTAAGAACGAGTCGGATTCAGTTTTATCAATAATAGTTTGTTTGGGTACCGGGATCGTTTAATGCTGGGGGGCAGCTATGCAGATGGAGCGGGTTCAGCTTATATCGCTTATAGTTTGCCGCTTAATTCACGTGGTACGCGTTTAACGGCTGGCTATGATTATTCTGCGATTGATATCAATTCTGGACCACACGAAGATCTCAACATTAGTGGCGAGTCTACTGTTGCAAGCCTGTATCTCTCCCATCGGTTGCGAGTGAACGGTGTAGGTTTGTTATCAGGGCTTTTGGGTTATAACGCCAAGGAGTCAATTACTGATTTTGATAGTGTTGAAACGTTCAACACACAAGTTCGCAGTTTTACAGCTGGCGTTGAATATCAACATTATGGTGATGGTTTCGTGCTGTACGTATCTCCGCGCTTGACCCGGGGCTTGGAACGTTTTGGTGGCGATTCACAATTTACGCTTTTCACAACAGAGCTTCAGTCACTGATAGGGCTTTCAAGTGGTGCTGAACTGGGTATCAGGGCAAGGCTTCAGTTGGAGCATGCTGATCTTTTAGCTTCTTCAGAGTTGTTTCAGCTGGGGGGCGCTGTAAATGTTCGCGGTTATCCCGAGGACTTATTGGTCGCCGATGAAGGGTATTTTTTGAGTGCCGAATACAGTCAGACTTTTTTATTATCAAGGATAAATACTAGCTTTGGAGCGTAACTGACAGGGATGTCACTCCCCAATAAAAACCCCGGTCTGGTACCGGGTTTTTTATTGGTTGGCTTTGAGATGTGTCGCAATATCTCGCCAGGTGATCCGAATTTTTCAGGCGCTATAAACACTACCCCAAATGATGCCATTGGCGCGCCTGTCGTGATCTGATCGCCTGTCCTGTTTGTCAATTTCAAAGCGTACCAACCCTCGGCGGTCAACACAGATTCTGCGTGGCGCATGACGGCGTTCAATGCCTTTGTATTCTTCTCTGGATTCAGCTGTAGTAACGTCAGCTTCCCTGCTCGAGTATCTGTCGGTGTCGAGTGGTTCCAGTTCAAGTGTCATTCTTCTCTCCTAGTTTGGCTCTTTTGTATAGAGCTCATTTAATCGCTGCCAAAGAGGGTTTGTCCTTTAAGAACAGAGCCTTGTTTAGCACGGTTTTATGTTGCTTTTAGATATAAGCAAAAATGGTGCCGCCCTTTTAGAATCAATAGGTTAGATTCTTCTTTGAGCGGGTTTTGTCTGGACTGTAAAAGAAATTGACAGTGGTAGTGCGTTACAGGGAATAGGCTGTGGGGTGAAATTGGCGTTACTTCTGGTCTTTCCCGTAGGGGCATTTTTCAGGGAATTGCCATAATGTGTTATTACAGAATTTGCAGCCTCCTTCCGTGCGAAGCAGACGGTTGTGCTTGTCGTCAAATTTCAGCTTGCCAAGCTGATACTCCCTAACCCATGCGTTAACGATTAATGCGTAGGGTTCGATAAAGTGCCCCTCCATATCCTGCCAGGCGGCTACACTGATGGCCGCTTTGTCGGCAGGTTCAATGTCTTCCAGTGATATCATCACGACGTCATTGAACCCTTTTCTCATATAACCTTTTTCCTGTAGTAGCTTTTGGTCTTGGGGGTAATCTGCACCGAACGCGAGCCAGCTCGTGGCGGAGTAACGTGCATGATTTTTGTAATTATCAGGGTACGAAAAGTGTGGGCAGGCAATCAGGCGCGCACGCAGGCCATGCTCTTTAACTTCCAGATAATATTCGCGCTCGCAGGTTTCCCTGAGCAGGTCGAAGATATCTCTGCCTTTGAATGCGAAGGGAATAGAGTCGCCGAGTATTTCGGCGAACATACTGAGCGAGCTGCCACCCACCAGCATAATGAGCTTGGGGCTTGTCATGTAGAGTTGTTGTAGCAGAAATTGGCGATCTTTTACGCAATTGTGGGTGATGGCCTCCATGGGGATATCGAAGTTTTTGCTCCAGCCGGGGCTGGCGCAGTGAATTAGGTCGTGTTGGGCAATATCTTCACCAACACAAATATCTGAGTTTGAGAGAGTTTTGTCGGTTTTTTTGAACTGTTCGATAATGGGTAAAATACGTTTGTAGTAACCCACATCATTCTTATAGATCTGAATGTTTTTTTCTTCTTCAGATTTGGTTTTGGCCGCTAGCAAATCGCCTTTTTTGAAGGGGGTGTCTTCGTTGAATTTTTTATCGGCAAACACAACGGCTCGTTCGTCCGTGGACCAGCTGAATTCCTGATACTGCTTTTCACCATTAGTGTAGCTATAGGTCAGGCGCATCCAGCGCAGGGCTTTGCTGCGTTCGACCTCATGCAGCACACCATCTTGCTGGGCTACGAGTTCGGTGCCAGCGATCACCCATTTTTCGATTAAGTCCCTTTTCAGGCTTTCCTGGTAGATGGTCTGGTAGCGATAGTAATAGGCATAGTGCGCTGGATTGTCGGAGTGGGGGTAGGCCCATTCCGAGCCCTGTGCTGAGGGAAAGTAAGCGGTGAGGTTGGGGTTAATGCCGATGGTCATAATGGGGGCTTTTCGGCAGCCATGCATAATAGCTGGGTCGATATATTGGGGGCTAACGGATTTACCCTTAAACCAGGGTTCGGGGTCAGCCTGATCGAGAGAGGGCTTAGTAGGCGGTTCACCGTCCCAGTCAAAGGCAGGGTAGGGGCCATAGGGGTTTTATATCCTCCCAAAACCGGATTCTTTATAGTTTTTTTGGATCGGAGTAGACTGGGAGTAACGGCTGATCGAAGCTGCTCTAAAGGAGTCGAGCTCATGTCAAAAATACGCCTTATTTTTTTCTTTATTTTCTTATCTGCAACCTGCCTCCACGCTTACGCGGCTAAACCCATTCGCGAAGCACCTGCGCCAACATCGGCAGTCTTCTCTGTCAAGATCGATTACACAAATGGTTTAATTGTGGTGGGCGGTGAAAACCTCAGCCCCTCCACGACCACGGCAACCATTGGCGGCGCGCCACTTGCTGTCGACGCCACTTCAACAGATATGACGCTGTTCTTTCCCTTTTCATCGGATGTTTCTGTCGTTGTGAGTGAGCTTGGGAACTACGTGTTGAGTATTGCGAGTGACGGTGGAAATTTTACCGAATCCATATTTATCCCATTTGCGCTCGTCACGCCTGACGATCCGCTTCCACCCGGAGAGGATTGTCCATGCTCACCCGAATGGGATCAAAAGAGTAACGCGCCTTCCCCTAATGGCTTTGCAGGCTTAACCCCATACTGTGATCAAGATACAGGGAGTTTTCTTACAGTACAGTTTTATGACTTAGCTGTGGGAAATTACTGGGTGTTGTGGTCAGGATGGGATGGCAGTGCCGGTTATTGTGAGTTGTTTATTGATGGGCCAAATCGCTCACTCACAAGTCAGGATGAGTTTGACGCATGTGCTGGATACTTGAGAAATATAGTTACTGTGTGGTCAAGCCAGGGCAATGATTGCCTATTTTAGTCATATTATAGACGTAGCTTTACGTTACAAATAACTCAGTCGTTTGCGGCGGAGTTATTTGTAACGTCTCGAAAAAGAAACGCTGCTTAGGAGGAGGCTTGAACCTCTGTGTCTATGCCAGCGTACCTGAGCTAAGTCATACATAATATGAGCGGGTTGAATGCGGTGTAAATAAGCGTAGTTCGTTGTAATTTATTGTTATTATGCTTTGAATGCTTTTTTTGGTTTTATTCCGAGGCTACGTTCAATTCCAGCGTCACCCATTGCCCGTCTTTAGATTTTACATCTTCTGGCTCGACGATCACGACACGGCTGTTATCGAACTCGCCTGTTAAAAACGCGGCTTTGATTGATTCAGCCCGCGCCTGTGCCAACGTGGCGAGGTCAACTTCACTGATAGCAACAGAGTCTAACAGGTGGTCTCTCAGACTGGCTGAATAGGCAAGGTTGTCACGTACCGGTTTGCCTTCCGGGTCATCAGCCGGCGGGGCAGTGTTCTGCTTCTTGAGTGTCTTCAGTGGAATATCAGGGAAGCGCTCGGTAAACAGTTTCTCCAATAGGGGGCGAAGGTCGTCATCGAGCATTATGATGTTGTCGCCTTCAGCAACAGCATCTTTTCCTAATCGTTCTATTATGATGTTCCGCAAGTGGATGTCTTTTAGTGCGGGTGTGTCGGTGGCAGCATCTGTACCGCCACTGATTTTAATAGTGAGTTGTGGGCGTTTCAGTAGCGCTTCTTTAAGTTTGGCGATTTTTTCCAGTTCTGGTGGTGTCAGGTCAAACCGTCCAGCCAGGAATTGAAGCTGACCAAAATCATCGGACTCAACGCCTATCAGGTTGGCCAAAAGTTGGAAGGGGGCTGTGACCGCTTTGATGATCAGCCCGCTAAAGGCTTGCCAGATAATACCGCCAATCTCGAACTCCGGATCGTCTATATTTCCTTCAATAGGCAAACTAAGGTCAATGACACCATTGGAATCTTTGAGCAGTGCGACGGCTAAACCTAATGGCAAATCGGCTGCATCGGGATGTTCTACTTTTTTGCCAAGCTGTAGGTCGCTGATAACGATATTATTACGGGCCTGTAAATGGCTGCGTTCAATCGCATATTGAAGATCAAGATTTAGTCTGCCTTCATTAATTTCACGGCCGGCAAACTGAATGGTGTAGGGTGACAGATCGGACATCAATAGATTACGGAATTCAAGCGTGATGTCGGTATATTGAAGTGGGGCGAGCAGGTTTATAGCGCCGTGAATCCGTGACAGGCCGTATTCTTTGACCTGACCTTCCAGCTTGATATTAGCTGGCTCAGAACTGTTGGTTGCGATGGTGGAAATGGTTCCATTCAAGCTTTTAATACGGGTGGCGAAGGGCAATGGTAATGATAAGTCTGAGAAATCCATTGAGCCTTCATCGACGCCAATCCCTCCAATGATAACGTCAAAATTAGTTTTCTCAGTTTTTGCAGGACTCTCAGCCTTAGCTTGTGTGGTACTTTTACGTTCAACAACAAGGTCGGACAAGTTGGTGCTTTGGTCCTTGAAAATAACGATTCGGCCAAAAGGTTGATCAAAATTCAATCGTGAAATATTTAGATTTCCTGCGCCAAGGTCTAATTCCAAACGGTCAATGTCCAGATTATTCCAGCCGAGTAATCGTTTATTCTCTATGGCATCTTTGATTTCTAAATCAGGAATCTGTATTGCCCCGTTGGCCTTGATGCCTTGGCCTGCAGGCATGGATATTTCAATATCGCTGTCCAGTTTGCCACTATCAATCAGTATGCGTGAAAATTGCTGCACGTAGGGTTGTGCAACTGACAGGGGGATGCCTCGTGTTTGTGATTTCCCTGAAAATGTGAATTCAGGCAGGATTTCCATACTGGCATCCAAACCAAAATCACCACCTTCTGAAAGCTTGGCGGACACATTGAGCGGGATCGTTGCACCGTCCTGATTAGTAATATCCGACATCTTAATAAGTAGGTCTATGATACCAACGGCAGCGGGGGGCTTAATACTTTGATCGGAAAAATTAAGGCTGCCGTTCTCCAGAATAAGCTCGTTAATGCCGAGTTGCCATGGTGTGGCTTTTTTATCTGGTGTTGCTTCGGGGCTGTTGTTTTTTTCTGCTGCCGGGGTGAGATCGCTTAAACTTAAACGACCATCGCCGTTACGCCAGATTGTTAACTGTGGAGTGTCGAAACGTAGATTGCTAAATAGAAGGCTTTGTTCCGGGTAACGTAGCGTACCGCCATGTAGTGAGAGCTGCGGGATTGATAAAAACTCGGTAGTTGGTGAAAGTCCAGTGACGGTAATGCCGTCCAGCTCAAGCGCCAGTTGGTCGAGATCAATATTTAGCTCGCCATTTGAGTCTATCTGTATGTGGTATTGAAAGCGACTGGAAAGACTGGCATTGAGAGACTCTAATGGCAGCATAGCCCTTAGGTAAGCACTGGCAGGACTCAAGTCAGCGTTAGTGAGTACCACTTCACCCATTGAATCCAGCGGCGTCAGGGATAAATTTCCTTCCCATTGCAGGCTGGCATCATTGGGTAATGCAATAGAGACCGTTTGTTTGCCATACCGATCGGGTAGCGTGTTTAATTTTCTAATTGAAACGTTGATAGGGCCAATATGCATATCAACAGGGGAGGCTGGCACATGGTCCTTGGTAACGGCATGGCCTTCGATCAATTTCAGGTGATGGACCAATAGGCGGGGCAGCTTGCCTTGCTCTTCTTCGGTTGTGTCATCGGTGGTAGAAGGTTGGTTTTTTGCTATATCGGCCAGTAAACGGCTGACACGGGAATCTTCGACAGCAAAGCGTTCAAAATAAAAGTAGGAATTTACGAGGCGGATTTCACGGAATGTCCAGGCCCATCTGAACAGGCTGGAAAGCTGGAAATTGACAAAAAACTCATCAAAGGCCGCCACCTTGACCGTATCGGTGTCATTCATCTCGAATTGCTGCACGCGCAGGCTTAAAACAAAGGGATTGAACTCGACTTTTTCGATGTGAGCTGTACGGCCAAAGTCTTCTTCAACCAGATTGATAAGACTATTTTTAACGATAGCAGGAACCGCAAAGAATCCCAGCAGGGTATATAACAGCACAGCGACAATGGCCCAAAACCATTTACGACGTGGGTTGAGCCAAAGTGTTTTGATTGCATCACTTTTAGTTGCTTGGGTCGAGTTGTCTACAGTGTCGTTTGAAGTCATAGCGCTGTATTTTCTACAAGGTAGAGTTAATTAGAGTATCAAAAAATGCCCAAATAAGCAGTTATATGGCCTGCAATAACTGTCGTTACATGGCGTTAATGTTGTTAGGAGCCGTTGCCCAACTCTTCACCTAGATAGTCTAATAACATGCGTACCTTGGGCGATAAATGCCGGTTATGTGGGTACAAGGCCCATACGCCTTGATCGGGCGCTCGGTATTCCTCAAGTAATATGCTCAGCTGGCCAGCATCAGTGTGAGGACAGACGTAATCGCCCGGTAGCTGCACGATACCGATGCCTTTTAAAGCGGCATCCAGCAAGGCGTGACCGCTGTTTGAGCGTAGGTTGCCGCTGAGGCGGATATTGCGCGGTTTGCCCTTTTCCTGGAAATACCAATAGTCGTTCATGCTTTGCAGGCAGTTGTGTTTTTCCAGATCGCTCGGCTTTAAGGGCTCTCCGTGCTCGGCAATATAAGTAGGTGATGCACAGACATAAAAGGTTCTGGAGGATAGGCGTTTAGCCATCATGGTGGAATCATTCAAATTGCCCTGGCGGATGGCAACGTCAAAACCTTCATCAATGAGATCTTTTTTCAGGTTGCTCAAATTGAGCTCTACATCCAGTTCGGGATAGCGGGCTAGAAAGCTATTGATGAGCGGGGCGATAGTGGCTTCGCCATAGGTGACCGGAGCGGTGACCTTGAGCTTGCCAGTGGGTTTGCTCTGCATGTCGCTGATAGCATATTCCGCCGCTTCCAGCCCATCCAGAACCTGACGGCAATGCTGATAGTAAATGGTGCCAGCTTCGGTAACGGATACCTTGCGTGTGGTGCGGTGCAACAGTTTGGTGGAGAGGCGTGACTCAAGTGCGCTGACCTGGCGACTGACCTGTGCGGTTGATATATCCAGCTGTTTGGCGGCAGCGGTAAAGCTCTGCGTTTCGGCGACCGCGACAAACTCATTAACGCCTTCCCAGTTGAACATGTTTGCTCCTTTGTATGATGTTGAATAAGACGTAATAACACTGATTTATTATTACTATTTGGTAAAGGTGATTTGTAAATATACGGGATTATCATTCTTTTATAAATGAATATAATGCCTTTATCGAGTCGCAAGGCTCGTAAGAAACCTTGTAGTAAACGTTCAATAAAGAAATAAAATCAAAACCTTAAGGAGTTCGACAATGAACATTAGCAACAAAATAAAATTGGAAAAATACATTCCTGTTAGAAAACAGTTAAAAGCTATTAGCAAAACCAACGTATGCCAAAAGCAGCCTGTAAATGGCAGCCAAATTGGCGACAAATGTACACTGCCTGAAGCTGCGTAATGCATTCGCATAAGCGCATGATCAAAGACAGAGTTGGTGGCATTTACTCTCGCTAGAGATTGCCATCAACTTTTATGTTCTCTTTGTAAATTTTACCTATAAGTGCTGTCTGGTTTAGTTACGCAATTTCAAACGCGCACTGATTTTTTACCTGTTGTTACCTGCTACCAAGGCTGACAAATTTCTGATTTAAGCCCTGTCACCTTTTTACCCCTGCCTGCATGGGCACTATTCCAAATTATTAATTAAGTTTCTGAATTAAGTTTACGAGACTAATAGATGAGGTTCGCATGATCGTTCGAGATAAACCTTCCGCTTGGCGACTGTTGTTTCTGATGAAGGGTTCAATTGTGCCGTTGATCCTGCCGCAAATTGCAGTGATTACGCTATTTTCTGTTGCCGTTAAATATTCTTACCATACCGGCTACGTTGATCTCTCTTCCATCACCATGGCGCCCTTTGCTGTGTTTGGTATCGCGCTGTCGTTATTTCTTGGTTTTCGTAACAACGCCTCCTACGACCGCTGGTGGGAAGCCCGTCGTCATTGGGGGCAGCTGGTTTATGATGTGCGCAGCCTGGGGCGTACTACCGAAACATTAATCGGGGCCGATCACCCACAACGTAAAGCTCTGCTGCATGATGTGTTGGCTTTCTCACATTTTCTGCGCGGTAGCCTGCGCAAAAAGTCGGTCAGCGAAGAAGCCGCGCGTTTTATCGGCAAAGAAGCGGCGGAGCAGGCGGCTTCGGCGATTAACCCAGCGGACTTTATGTTGCGTCGTATGGGGCAGCGTCTGGGCTCGCTCTATCGTGAAGGGGATATTGATTCAATTGGTGCTCGTGCCCTGGACGAGCGGTTGACGGCTATTGCAGCGGTACAGGCTGCCAATGAGCGCATTGCCAACACACCACTGCCTTTTGCCTATTCATTGCTGGTGCATCGTACTGCGTACCTGTACTGCTTTTTAGTCCCCTTTGGACTGGCATCCAGTGTCGGCTGGTTTGCGCCGTTTTTTGCTGCGGTGGTCGCCTACGTGTTTTTTGGCCTCGATGCGCTATCTGAAGAGCTTGAAAACCCCTATGGGTGTGAACCAAATGACCTGCCGTTGAATGCATTGTGCCGGGTTAATGAAATTTCAGTGGCCGAAGCGTTGAATGAGACGCCACCCGAACCACTCAAACCCGTTAACTACCAACTGAGTTAGTTAGCGGCCTGTATTACAAAACACCACGTAATTAATACTTAAACTTAAAAGGATATTTCCATGAAAAAAACGATTTCTACTATTGCATTACTTGCTGCTTTTTCAGGCAATGTATTCGCAAATGACTGTTATCAATTGCCGAGCCAACAGGAATTGGAAGGTGCGCTTAAAAGCGTTGTTAATAAAACTAGTGGTGAAGTAAACGGTGGGCTGGAGCTGAATATGTGGGCAACGCTGGTATCGCGAAGTGGTAATGTCTGCGCGGTGGCAAGAACCGGGGATGAGGTCGGTGATCAATGGCCTGGTAGTCGTGTGATTTCAGCACAAAAAGCTAATACGGCTAACGCTTTTAGCTTGCCAGAACTGGCGCTATCAACGGCTAACCTGTGGACGGCAACTCAGCCGGGCGGCAGCCTTTTTGGACTGCAGTTCAGTAATCCGGTGAATACCAAGGTCGCCTACCGTGGTAAGACTTCCAAGTTTGGTACTCAGCTAGATCCCATGGTGCGAGGCCGTATTGGTGGTGTGAATGTCTTTGGTGGAGGTTTGGCACTTTATAACAGTGAGGGTGATCTTGTTGGTGCCCTGGGCGTTAGTGGCGACACATCCTGTGCTGATCATAATATAGCCTGGAAAACACGATACGCGTTGGTACTGGATTATGTTCCTGCTGGTGTTTCTGCAACCGGTGATGACAACATTATTTATGTAGAGGGTAACGGCTTTGCACACCCGGAGTGTGGTGGATCGGAAGCTGATATCGCACGTGTTTTGCCTGACACTCACCCAATTAATGCTAAATAATTTGAGCAAACGGCTAACTTAATTAGTCGTTGATCAGTCGTGGGAGGAGGGTGTTTTAGTCGGATAGGGTATCGGCTGAACCTCTCCTTTTTCGTTTAGGCATATCGAGTTTGAAATAGTCTGATTATATGATTCTTATTGTTACTATTTGGTAAAGGTGATTTTCAAAAAGATGGGATTATCATTTTTTAATAAATGAATATAATGCCTTCATCGAGTTAGAAGACTCAGAAAAGTTTAAGCGAATCAAAAATGTAAGGAGACTCAGTGATGAAAACTGATAGCAAAATCAAACTGGAAAAATATGTTCCTGTTAGAAAACAGCTGAAGGCTGTTAAACAGGCAACTATCTGTCAGAAACAGGCTGCTAATGACAGCCTGAACGAAGACAAACCTACACTGCCAGAAGCAGCGTAATTAAGCTTCATCAGCCTTTGAAGAAACACCTTTGTAAGACAACTTAACGTTCCCCTAACACTAAGTTGAGTTCGAGTAAGCCGATAATCGTCCCCTTGGTTACCGGTCATTTTACGGCGCTACCTCCTCCAGGTATGCGCCGTTTTTTTTTGCTTGAAATAATATGCGGAGGTATTTGAAATAGCGCATAATTTGTTGAGTTTATAATTGTGGTAATTAATAGCTTATGCAATTAATCGAATGTTCGCATCACCTCAGTGAACGCCAGCGCAGTGAAATGTTGTTTAATGGCGAGGTGTTGGTGTTTCGTTGTGTGCCTGCCATGCAGGAGTTGATTGACTACACGGATAGTTTGTTAAAAAAACATCTGGGTAAGGGCGATCCCACCACTATTCAAACGCGACTCAATGAAACTGATTACCTGGAATTGATGGGGCAGGCGCAGCACGAGTTTCGTACTGGCAAACGCTGTAAACAGTTATTCTTTAAAGCGCTGGGCCAGATAGGCGTCGATCCTGGACGAACCTATTGGGATCATTTTCCATTACGTGCAGTGCCTTATGGCGGAACTCATAAGGGAGGACGTTGTGGCTGGGTGGATGTGCATCGTGACACTTGGGGCGCCAATATTAATGCGCAGCTCAACTGGTGGTCGCCTATCTACCCATTGACCCCTGGACGTAGCATGGCCTTTTACCCGGATTACTGGCAACGGCCACTGGCGAATGATACGGCCGGCTGGTCAATTGATGAATATATTCGTCAACGCAATTTGTTACCTGACAAGGAACGCAAGGTTCCTTATTCATCGGTGCCGCTACCGACTGAGCCCGTCGATAGTAATCATCTCTTTCCCGTGCTGATAGAGCCCGGTGATTTGTTATGTTTTGCCAGTGCTCATTTACATGGCAGTGTTCAAAACAGCAGCGATCGAACCCGTTTCAGTGTTGAAATGCGTACTGCGAATATAGATGAAATACAGGGCGGTTATGGCGCGCCTAATGTCGACAATGCGGGCGTTAAGCCTATGTATAACTGGTTTCGACGTATTAGTGATAGCCGATCATTGGGCGAAGACATGGAGGAAATGTAGATTCCTGACAGAGTTGTTGTAAGTGATCTGTTAGGCGTGAGTGTTCGGTAGTTGGTCGTTTTCAATCCAGCGAGCCAGCGAGTGCCATTGCTGGCAATCCGATTGTGCGCTTTTCAGCTCCAGTTCCTGCACGCCAACACCTTCCTCTGCAGCGCGGACATAATTTTGCGTGTCTCTTAAGCTGGTGAGAAAGGGTATGTCTAGCGCTTCCAGAAACTCACATAACGCTTTGTAGGATTTGCTGTTTTTTCGCACCCGGTTGCCCACCACGGCAATACGCTTATTGGAATCGCGTATTTCGGGTGATTTTAAAACGCTTTGGATAAATTGCGTGGCGGCACGGATATCAATGGGGGAGGCAATCACCGGAATCAGTACCGTATTGGCCTCGCGGATTAATTTAATGGCCGTCATGGATTCCAGGCGAGCCGGCGTGTCTACTACGATTCGAGTTGTTTCGGCGGGTACTTTTAGATGCCAGACACTGGTAACGTGCCCTTTTTGACTGTGTGCTGAAATACTGTGAATAGCAGGCAAATGATGTGGTCGAGCCTCAAGCCATTGTGTGCTTGAGCACTGGGGGTCGTAATCAATCAGTGCGGTATTGTGCCCTTCACAGGCAAATTGGCAGGCGAGATTGGTGGCTATTGTGGTTTTTCCACAGCCACCCTTGGCATTTAACACCAAAATACGGTGAGATTTTTGGATATCTGATGCTCGCATTATGCGTATCTTGCCCATAAAATGTGGGCTATATGTTGCGGTTAATTCTCATAACCCTTTGCGTTCAGAGTGCCCATGGCCCAAGCTGTGAGCAATGAGATGCCTGAGTAGTAACTCGGCTTCTCAAATTGAATCAAAATGAGTCTAAACCCTAATTAATAAGAATTCTATAACCTTTTAATTTTAGAGTGTTTTTTGGCTTTTAGTTACTGCTAATGGCTGACGAATTTGTGCGTTGATGCGACAAATTCTGAATGAACTATCGTCTTTTTACGGTGCTCGTTAAGGTTGGAAAAGGAAAATTTCTCGATGAATAAAACGCAGATTGCGGTACTGGGTGGTGGTAGTTTTGGCACTACCCTGGCGAATATTGTGGCTGAAAATGGCCATGATGCTCGTTTATGGCTACGTGATGAAACGCAGGCTAAGGCGATTAACACTGATCATGTAAATCAGCGTTATATGCCGGATTACTCGCTGCATGAAAATCTGAAGGCCAGTACCAACTTACGCTCAGTGGTTGAGGGTAGCGAGCTTATTTTGGTTTCACTGCCCAGTAGCGCCTTTGTCAGCGTGGTAACGGAGATGGCAGCTTATTTGTCACCCGGCCAGCTGCTGGTCAGCACCACCAAAGGTGTGGTGCCCGGCGGCTTTGAATTGATGAGCCAAGCGTTGCAGAGGATAACAAACAGTCAGCAGATAGGTGTATTGAGTGGGCCTAATCTGGCGAAGGAAATTGGCAAACATATGCCAACCGCGACAGTTATTGCCAGCGAAAATACCGATTTACGTCAGCGCGTTCAAGAATTGTTGGCCAATGATTATTTTCGAGTTTACGCCAGTAATGACATGTTTGGTGTTGAACTTGGCGGTGCCTTGAAAAATATCTATGCCATTATTTCAGGTTTGGCTGCGGCTCTGGGTATGGGAGAAAACACCCGCAGTATGCTGATTACACGCAGCTTGGCTGAAATGAGTCGTTTTGCTGTGTGTATGGGGGCCAACCCGATGACGTTTATTGGACTGGCTGGTGTTGGCGATCTGATCGCCACCTGTATGTCGCCTTTGAGTCGTAATTATCGAGTGGGTTATGCGCTGGGTAAAGGCGGCAGTCTTGAGGATGTTGTCGAAGAGTTAGGTGAGGTGGCTGAGGGTGTCAATACACTGAGACTGGTCAAACAGAAGGCCGATGAGATGGAAGTCTATATGCCTTTGGTGAACGGCTTGTATCAAGTGCTGTTCAATAACCTGTCCGTTGCGGCAGTGGTTGAAGCATTGATGAAAAGTGATCAGAGCTCCGATGTTGAGTTTATTTTGCCACGGGCTGAATAGTGCCACGGTAAAGCTTGATTGGTTAATTATTGTTGCAAGGAAAGTTGCTTATTTATGAGTCAATTCTACTATTACGTATGGGCTTTATACGCGAGTGCAGCGCTTGGGTTTCTGTATCTGGGCTGGTTAATGTTTCGTCGTATTAAAATGCCAGCAGTGGTTTTAGCCTTGATGGCCTTACTGACTGCAATATTATTTACGCCAGCAAAAATTATCCCGGAACAACAGGATTTAACACCTGCGCTGATGATTGCTGTATTAGATGGTTCTGTCGCAGGTTGGGCCGGGGCCTGGAATGGTCTTAAATACATTTTGTTAGTGTTTGTGGGTTTGTTATTGCTGCTTGTGCTTGGTTATTCCATTCGTGCTGTATTCAGGCCAAAACAAATTCACAATAAGACTGCCGAGTAGTGTGCCTGAGTAATTAAGCCCACACACCTTAATATTAAAAAATGGGTTTAATAAAAGCTATTAACTTAATGATAAATAATAAAAAAATAAAATTAATTCCGCTGATATTGTTGCTGCTTTCTAATTTTATTGTGGCCGCAGAAGTAGATCGCCAACCCGTTGATCTGCGCATCCTTATCGATATTTCCAAACAAACAAAGGTCGCTTTCCCCAAAGCTCAGTACCTTGATGCATTACAGTTGTTGGTTGACCGCCTACCCGATGGTAGTAAAGCGGGTATCTGGAGTTATGGAAAATACGTTAATAATTTGGTTTGGCGTGGGGCTGTTACACCTGCCTGGCGTAGTAATGCGAAACAAAAGCTCGAAGGCATCAAGCATGTTGCTTTGAACCGTAATATCGTTTCTGTGCTTCGTAAAGCCAGCTTTGATAGCGCAAAGCCTGCTACTGCCTACCAACGTGTTATTTTGCTGCTCAGTGCAGGGGAAATTAACCTCTATACAGGTGCTGTAGGCAATCAGCTTGAGCGAAAGAAATTACTTGAGAAAATTCTGCCGCAGCTGAGCTCTGCCGGCTTTGTGGTGCACACGATTGCCATGACTGATCAGGTAGATCAGCCGTTGCTAACAACCTTGGCCAAGGAAACAGGTGGTTTCTCTTTCACGCCTGATAATCTCGACGCCTTTTATGAGACGGTACTTGCGTTGAGCCAGTGGGTTAATCCTGAAAATCATATTCCGATGCAAGATAATGTTGTCGCGATTGATGCTGGCGTGACAAGTTTTACTGCACAGTTGATTGGTGTTGATGAGCAAACAGAAAAAGTATTACTCGCTCCTGATGGCAATAAAATCAGTTGGTTGCAGGATAAACCTTATGCATTAGTCAGGGTGGATAAACCTCAGCTGGGACGTTGGACATTCCCCGCTGGCTTGTCTCCATTGAGTCGTATTTATGTCGAGAGTGAGCAAAGCCTCAAGCCGCAGGGATTGACGACTACCTACGTTGTTGGTGAACGGCCCGCTGTGATGTTACCGCTTGCTTATGCGGCTGGCAGTGGATCTGCTGATGCAGTTGAGGTCTCACTGCACGTTGAAGGTGTCGAAACGTCTAGCCAACAGCTGCAAGCTTCGACGTCGGCAGAGCCCGAATTTGCAGGGTTGATACAAAGTTTTACCCGTCCGGGTAACTATCAGTTAACACTGACCGCTCAAGCGCTGGATTACAGTCGCGCCATTGACCAACCAGTGCAGGTTTATCCATTGCTAAAAATGGAGGTCAGTACTGAAGAGGTGGATGAGCAAAAACGTTATGTGTTAACGGTGATTCCCGACGATAAAGACCTCGATATTTATAAAAGCACTCTAATTGGTACGGTCAGAGACTCGGCAGGAGAGTGGACTGTACGTACAGCAAAGTTAGATAAAAATAAAAAATGGCAGCTAACGCTCGATGATGACGGCGTGAGTACGGAGTTTAGGGTCGAGTTGGATTTCACGGGCATCACCTTTTCGGGTCGTGAAATCATTTTTAAACCCAAGCCAATTATTATTGAGCTACGCAGTCCCATAACTGAGGTGCTTGATCAGCCGGATGCTAAAGATAAAGAAGAACCATTGCAAAAGATCGGTTCTGAGACCGCAAAAACCATGGGCAATTCTATTTGGTTGTTGGTGATTGCCGGCGTTAGTTTAGGGCTGAGTCTTGCATTGATTGGTTTCTATTTCTGGCAAAAAAGAAGTCAGCGAGTTGCGATAACTGGCGATGAAGCTGAAGAAGATATTGCTACCAACATTGTTGAAGAAAATGCGATAGAAAAAGGTGCAGCGCATACATTAGCACCAGAGCCAGAGCCAGA
>Ga0105356_10002201_pt1 | contig 19454 bp, 15 predicted proteins | sample GOMGulsemesocosm_3_FD_83502 | JGI IMG/M metagenome (GOLD analysis project Ga0105356, IMG submission 83502) | Methane-oxidizing microbial communities from mesocosms in the Gulf of Mexico - GOM9D Gulf of Mexico | ecosystem: Environmental > Aquatic > Marine > Cold seeps | place: Gulf of Mexico... | reverse complement strand
TCATAGATAATGCGCCTCGGTGACTAGTTGGTCCCCTCGCAATGATAGATAGTGAACTCGGCCAGGCCCGGAAGGGAGCAACCGCAGCTATCGACTCGTGTGCCGAGGTGTGGCTGATTAGTTGCCACCTTAAATATATTTACCTCTGTCGCTTGCACCATAAGTCTTCATAATTGCACCATAACACTTCATAATTTGCACAATAAGTCTTCATAGTCTACTATCGGTAGTAATAATACTACAAAATGAGTATTACTATGTATCGTCGCAATTTAAAATGTTCAAGAGTTAAGAATCTTTATAAGTTTGCCAGCCAAAAAATGGATACTGTTTTTACGGTTGAGTCATCACGTGAATTTGATGCCTGTTTCCATCTCGAATACGACCCTAAAATAATTCAATTTGAAGCTCAGCCCATTGGTTACAAATACCAATTTGAAGATAAAACTCTACCTTATACCCCAGACTTTAAAATGATTGATGTTAATAATGTTGAAACCTTTGTAGAGGTTAAACCATTATGTGAAACGTCAGATATTGATTTCAAAGCACGACTCAAACAAAAACAAGCTGCTGCATTGGAACTTGGCACGTCACTCGTGTTGATTACCGAGAAACAGATTAGAGTTAATCCGGTACTCAATAATCTAAAGTTATTACATCGTTATTCTGGGTTTCAAGAGTTCTCGCCTTTACAGCTTAAGTTACTTACTTTGGTTTGTTCTACTGGCTCTTTAACCGTACTTCAAATTAGTGAGCTTCTCTATTTATCTCTTAGTGAATTAATGGTAAGTATTATTGGATTGATCTCTCACGGAGCTTTATTGACTAATTTGTCAGAAAATGATTTTGGCATGCAATCAAAAGTGTGGGTGGGTCATGAACAATGAGATTGGTTTATTTTTTGACGAAACAGAAATAGAGAACACAAGTCAGAGTGAGGACGTTGAGCTCCCTACTTATACCGCGCGAGATTTAGATAGTTACCCCAGCTCTATTCAAAAGGAAACAATGAGGCGCGTTAGAATTCTTAAATGGTTTAAACAACGTCTAATTGGTGGCTGGACTGAAAAGAATTTAAAACCATTGATGTCCAATGCTAATCAAGAGCTAACAACAGATATTCCTAGTGCTAGAACGCTTGCTAGTTGGTGGCGTTTATATTTCAATTCAGACTACCAATTACAGTCACTTATTCCAAAACATCACTTTAAAGGTAACTCAAGTAAACGATTTAATAAGTCAGATGAACTTTTCTTTGAACAAGCGATAGCTCGTTTTTTAGTGAAAGAAAAAACATCCGTTGCACATGTATATCAGTACTATTGCGATAGTATAAGGCTTGAAAACAAAAGCTTAGTCAGTGGCAAAATCAAGAAACTATCAGAAAGGGCTTTTTATAAACGCATTGAAAAAATGCCACAATATGACGTAATGGTCGCCAGATACGGTAAATATCGTGCTGACATAGAATTCAATGCAATTGATGGTCACTTGCCTCCACAAAGAGTGTTAGAAAGAGTTGAAATTGATCATACCCCAATGGATTTGATTTTAATTGATGATGAACTCCTTGTTCCTCTTGGTAGGCCTTTTTTAACATTACTGATTGATAGCTTAAGTCGATGTGTTGTGGGTTTCTATTTTGGGTTTAAAGAACCGGGCTACGAATCTACTCGTAAAGCATTAATGAATGCGTTGGTACCGAAAGATTATATTAAGGATAAGTTTCCTGATATCGTTAATGATTGGCCTTGTAGTGGGAAAATGGAACAATTAGTTGTAGATAATGGCGCTGAATTCTGGAGTGACAGCTTAGAGCAAGCTTGCTTGGAAATAGGCATTAACGTTCAGTATAACCCAATAAAAAAACCTTGGTTAAAGCCACTAGTCGAACGGTTCTTTGGGACGATAAATAAAAAATTTATCATGAACATTCCAGGGAAAACATTCTCTAATATCATGGAACGTTATGACTATAATCCAGCTAAAGACGCTGTCTTACGCTTTTCAGCGTTTAATATGCTATTCCATAAATGGATAGTTGATGTTTATCATCAAGATAGTGATTCTAGAAAACGTTTTATACCAGCACAATCTTGGGAAATGGGGCTTGGTAATCTTCCTCCTGTTCAATATGTAGAGCATGAAACGGCTAAAATTGAAATTGTGATGGGTATAAAAGCAAGTAGAATTCATCGCCGTGGTGGGGTCAATATCCATTGTTTGCGATACGACAGTGAAGAGTTAGCTCATTATAGAATATCCCATAGGCAACGTGGAGCAGGAAATTACGAATTAATTGTTAAAACGAACCCCGATGATTTATCGTTTATAAATGTATATCTCGATGAGAAGCAACAATATTTAAAAGTTCCATGCATCGATCCTATAGGATATACAAAAGGTTTAAGTTTATTTCAGCATCAAATAAATCTTAGGCTACATCGTGATTTCATTAGTAGAAATGTCGATTTAGATGGTTTAGCAGAGGCTCGAATGTTTATTCATAATAGAATCGAGTCTGAAACAGATGACATTAAAAATATGTCATCTAAAAAAAGTGTTAAAGGAATGTCTAGGTTAGCAAAGTACAAAGGAGTTGCTAGTGATAGTAGTGGCACAGTTATACCAGACAAAGCACCTAAAATGGAAATGAAGAGGCTTAGTAAACCTGAGCCGAATGAATCAGATCATGATGACTGGGATGATCTTGTTTCTGACTTGGAAGCATACTAATGGACGTTTTATCTCAAGATAAAGAAGAAAAGCTAAAATCGTTTATTAACATATTTGTTGAGCACCCAATCCTTACTACCATAATTGAAGATTTTGATAGGTTAAGATACAACAAAAAACTCGGAGGTGAGCAACTATGCATGTTGCTTACTGGTGATACTGGATCAGGTAAATCTTCAGTAATTAATCACTATCTTGCTAAAACTAAAATAGATAATACTGCCAGAGAGGCAATGCATATACCTGTGCTAGTAAGTCGAATTCCTAGTAAACCTTCCCTCGATTCAACCATTACCGAATTATTAAAAGACCTTGGTCACTTTGGTAGTTTCCACAGTAATCATCGAACCAGGAAAAATGCACAAGGATTAACTGAAACTTTAATTTCACACTTAAAAAGATGCAAAACTGAGTTAATCATTATTAATGAATTTCAAGAGTTGATTGAATTTAAAAGTGGCCGTAATAGACAAGAGATAGCCAACCGACTCAAATATATAAATGAAGAAGCACAAATCCCCATTGTGCTTGTTGGCATGCCATGGGCTGAACATATAGCTAACGAGCCTCAGTGGTCATCAAGGTTAGCAATAAGACGGAAAATTCCATATTTCAAACTGTCACATAATCCACAATCTTTTGTTCAATTTTTAATGGGTTTGGCTAAGCGAATGCCTTTAGATGTTGCACCAGATTTTAAAAATAAAAAATTGGTATTTGCTCTGTTTTCAGCTTCAAGTGGTTGCTTGAGAAAGTTAAAAACAATCTTAAATGAAGCACTTAAACTAGCACTCACAGAGGATGCATCAACATTAAGTAACATTCATTTAGCGAGAGTCTATGAAACATATGGGTTCGATGATTCTAACCCATTTAATTTAGACATTGATGAGCTCACTGCACGCGAAGTTTTACGATACTCAAACTATGATACTGGCGCTGCTTGTGACGATGAAGCGCTAATAGCAACGACCTATACAGATAAATTACCAATCACCCAGCTTCTTAAGAAATAACGTATTTTCGCGAAAAAATGAGTTAGCGCGAGCTTGACAAAATTATGTAATAAATTCAAATCATCGTACTTTTCCTATTGCTTAGAGCAGCCGTTTATATTTCACTCTGCATATAAAAATCAACAACTTAATATCGTTGCACACTCTGACCTTTAGTGCTAGATTACGGCAATAAAATGAGTTTTGATTCAAAGTCATTGAAGATTAATGAGATTCTGATAGTTGTCTCATTTTTATGATATGTCATAGAAGGACTTTTATAAATGCAGATTACAAGGAACGGTGGATAATCAATGACAATAAGTTTTTATAACGAAAAAATTCTTGTTTCTCGTTTAAATAAGAGTAAAAAAAGTACAACTTTTATTTTTGGAGCAGCTTTTAGCCAAATAACTGATGGAGCAGGTATTCCCAATGTTGATGGTGTCCTCAAATTTATAGAGGATTTTGCAGCTGAGAATGATCTACTAGAGGAATACGTAGATGGTTCTCAAGCCTTTTCTTCTAAGGATAAATACCAAGACTCTTTCAATTTGATTGCTGGCTTGTGCGGACAAGATGCAGTTAATGAAATCATTCGACGAGTAGTAAAAAGTAACAACGATGAACAAGGGAAACAGCGTGTCCCTCAATCGGTGAAAGATTTTGTCACGGGCGTTAAAAACGAAAGTTTTCCTGTGAACAATATTATTACGACAAACTTTGATACCTTGTTAGAAGAAGAGTTTACGAACCAAGGTATTCCTTTTAATTCGTTTAGTGTTGTTGCTGACACCCAACTGCATGATGAGGTTAATGACAACATTAACATTATTCATCTGCATGGCGTTTGGGAGAAGGGCGATTCTATGCATACGACCTCTCAGTTACTGTCAAATAGGGAGCGTATTGAGACCTCATTACAGAATCTAATTAGTGATCAGACGATCGTTATCATGGGATACAGTGGTTGGGAAGACAGTTTTACACGTTCTTTAACTTCTACCGTGATAAACAATAAATCAAAATACGAGTTACTTTGGTGTTTCTTCGAATCAAATGATGCTGTCATAGAAAAACATCAAGTAGAGTTGTTTCACAAATTAAGAGATGCCATTACTCGCGGTCGAATACAGTTCTTTAAAGGTATTGATTGCAATAGTGTTCTTGCAAAGCTATCTAAAGTAAGTGCGCTTAAAAAAAAAGAATAGCTGATCGAAATTTAAAGCAAAAACGTCTCGAAACCGTTAATTATTATGATATTGAAGATAGAGGTTATAATCGTAAAGTCAAAGAAAATATTCGACGAAAATCGATAGAGATTCTAACTAAAAATAATTCGCTTTTTGTTCAAGCCGCGCTAGGTTTTGGGGTTTATGATTTCATTTCATCACTGAAAAGTGCTGTTGATAGTAAAGAAACAAAGTGCATACGAGTAGATTGCGCTGAAGTGATTTCCAAGTCTCAAATAGACCATCAAGTGAATAGTGATACAGGTCAGCCTTTATCAAGCCTCGCATATTTATTAAATCTCCATGAGGATAAAGTTCATTTCATCATATTCGACAAAATTCGTGGAAATATGAATACTGATGCTTTGATGTACCTTTTAAACTTACCGAATATGCTTAACGTATTGGGGGAAAATGTATTTTTCATTTTCACTTCCAATGTAGATATCAAACCATTTCGTAAAATTCATGTTGAACTAGAAGCGTTAAGCTTGCACGATACTGAGCTAATTCTTTACGATAGGTTCGAACCATCCCACTTCACAACGACACAGATTTCACTGATATATGAGCGATCCGAGGGCGTGACTGATAAACTTGAACAAATTCTAGATTATTTAACAATCAGTTCGGTCGAAGAAGTGTTGTCTGATGATGATATTTTTAACGATAGCTTTCATCTGGAACACATTCCTAAAACGACGCTTAAACAAATTGAAATCCTGTTCAATGATCCATTGAAATCGCTTACTCTTAGAATGTTAAGTATTCTCTCAATTCTAAAAAATGGGGAGACTTTAACTAACCTTCGTCAAGATGGAATGGGCGCGGATCTTCGCCCAAGTCATTCGTATGAATTGGTTCGGTTAGAATTGGCTACTACAGTTATGATTGATAGCTCAACTGTCCTAGTTAAGATCAATCCTATCATCAAAGATTACATACTAAGTAAAATGTCACAAGAAGATGTAGTGAATATCTCAAATGCATACCTGAAAGTTACGGTCATTGAGACGGGAAGAGGTGTTAAACTTAGCTCAATAAATCGGAAAATATATCAAACAGGATATAATACTGAAGAGGACAACACTTGCACATTGCTTCGTTATGCTATGGAAGGCTGCCAGCAGAACATCAAAATTAATAATGAAATTGGGGAGTCCAATGAGATGAACCAGAGGAGAATGAGCAAGCTTCGTTATTTAAGTAACTCTTATGTTTATATTCTTAGGAACTCATCTCGTTTCGCTGAAACGATTTCAGCCGTAGAGAACTTAATTGACATTATTAAAGAAATTGATCATGACAACCTCTACAAGTTTTATGAACATATTGCTTCTGCTCACCGTATGAAGTCCAATAACTCTGAAGCTGAACACTACTTAAACTTGTGTGAAGCGCTTTGTCCTGAAGATGATAAACAGACGCTGGAATCAATTTATATTCACAGACTGTATCTGCTAGAAGATTCTGACATGAATGCTGCAATTACGTTAGCGAAGACTAATAAAAATTACTACCACAAAAAGTCTGTTGCTTATACTTTATCTGAGGTGATTCTGGCTGAGAATAAAGAGAGTAAAGTTCGACTCAATACCTTGGTTAAATTGGAGAAACGTGCGAGAAAGTTAGATCATATCACAATGGCTAATAATATCTTGTTTACGATTAATAAAGAGCGAAGTAGTGTTGAGAAAATAAATAATCTCGATGAGGCTATAAAGTCAGACAGCAGCGCTTACAACGTCTGTCGTGCTACTCTATACAAGCATCAAGCCTTTATTGAAAGTGGATTATTTGACCGAATAAAAGATAATGATATCGCTGAACTAATTAATATTTACAACTATTTGTTTAGACAAAAAATCGATAGGTTATTTAATCAGTGCCATAAGCTGTTGTGGGAAATTGCTGAACATAGGCAAAGACAAGACATTATCCACCTTATCTTCTTTAAAGGGACGATTGTTTGGAGATTAAACTCTGATCATGAAAGTGAGAAAAAATACGACTCCCTGTTTAATAATTTTGTTCATCCACAAATGCTTGGTACGGCCTGAAGGCAAAGAATATCCTTTACTTAATTCGTTCAAAACCTACCGTGATTGTTGACATTTTGGGATACGAGAAGTTAACAGAAACTGGGGTTATAGGTAATCTAATTTGAGGTTGTTCTGTTCAAAGACGAGTTTGATTGAAGGCGATGTTTAATTATGAAGATGTACCAAAACTTGAGAAAGAGTTGCACAAAAAATTTAGTAATAATCGAGTAAATCAAATTAACCACCTTAAAGAGTTTTTCAATATTAGTTTAACTGAGCTTAAAGAATCTATTGTCGATATGGGTATTGAAACACACTGGACTATGGCGTCAGATGCTCAGGAATATAGGGAATCTGTTGCTATTAAAGCAAAGGAACAGGTGGCTACTATAGTCGCCTAAGTAAGCCTTACGCGCTTAATTACCTTTAGAGAGAAATAATGAAAGAATCGCCATCTTATGGAAGAGATAGAGGCTGGATGTGGGAAATTGACACGCCTTCGGGATTAAAACTTGCCAATCTTATTACGCAAAAGGTTGCTAAAGATACTGTTTTGTATAACCAAGAAGTAAAGTTAACTTCACGAGACAGCCAGCGGTATAAATGTGCTCATTGTGGTAGCTCTTTATATCTTAACCGTAATCAAACTAGTGGTGCACATTTTTCCCATTACTCACCAAAAATAGATGATTTAGGATATGAAAAAGTAAAGGAATGTCCTTTTTACACCGGTGATACAAAATCGACATTTTTGTCTGAAATAAGCAAGGGCGAAGGTGCTTGGCATTTTGTGACTAAACACCAAGTTGCCTCGATATTATCTAGCGATCCTTTTGTTGATAGCTCAAGCGTATTCATTGAAAAATACATAAGTGATCATGATACTAGCGAGAAGCGAAGGCCTGATATTAGTTTTGTCGATTCTAACGGGCAACGGTGGGCTATCGAGCTAGCAAATCATTGGATGAACCCATCAATAGCAGCCAAGCGAGAAAAGTTTTTTATTAAAAACGATATCAAAGTTATTTGGTTGATGTCGCCGACGTTAGAGGCTACGCATCCAAATGTTTTTGAATTTGTTTTGTATGGATTAGCCGGTACGCTTGATGGCCCTACGAGAAATAATTGTCATTTTAATGCGTTTAGTTTTTCTGATGCTGAGTTAGACAAATCGCGACTGCAACAGAAGTTAATTATCAATGCATTAATTCCTGATTTTTCTTATAAGAAGGAAACCAATAGCATTGAAAGTCGCATTGGTAACAAGCAAACTTCATTAGACTCGCTTAGCTTCATTGATAGAAATATAATTCCCTATCTTGTAAATAAAGGGCCAAACTATCAAGAAGCACTGAATATGCAACAAACAACAGTTGCTTCTATGAAAGTGAAGCTTCAATGGGGAGATTTTGCACAGCAACAAAGAACAAAGTTAGGTAATGATACTGATAAGTTTATCAGCTGTATGTTAGCTCACTTAGAAAGTTATGAACGTGATCTAGATGATAATCACATCTCTATAAAAAAACTAGAGTCAGTCAAAGTGAGGTCGATAAGGGAACTCGAATCGCTGATTACCAGAGCACCATACAAAGAAAAACTGATAATATTAAAAGATGAATTCTTTGCAAATTTAGAGGAGCGGATTCGAATACAAAGAAAACTAACTCCCCCTTTAATCAGTACCGAATTCCATGATTTAGTAGATCGTATAAATCTTTGCACGCTTGATACAATAGAAGTAATTGAAAAAGAAGTTAACACCATGATACATAAGTTCCGCTCAAACGATGCTGTGAATCAAAGTATTCAAATACATGAATTGTGGTGTGATCTAAAATACCATTTGATGTGTGAAATATTTCCAAATTTCAATCTGTTGCATGATTTGAGTACGCCGTATGACTACCAAGTGGATTATGTTGAAATACTTAGGAAGTGGTATCGACTATATCAAAAAAAATCAGAACTGAGCCCTAACGAATATCTTCAAATGTATATCACTAATCAGCTACACGAAAATTTAGATATTTTTTTTAAAAACTTTGCTAACGTTGTGAGATTTAGGGAGGGGAAACCACTTTCACTGGAGCAAGAAAGGATCAGAATAGCGCTAGCTCATTGTAAGGAGTTAGTACCGTCGTAAGTATTTTTTTAACATTGTTGGTTCGAAAACTATTTCCACTTTTACCCAAATAGGCTATAAATAAACTAAGTATTCCTAAGTTACGGTGTGTTGATGCAATTGCTAACTCGTCCTAAGCCTAAAATTGATGAATCGTTAGAAAGTTATTTTTTGCGATTGTCTATCGATAACTGTTTTGAATCTTATCAGTATTTCAGTGATGCATTATGGCAATGGCTTATGGAATTCGATCATGAAGCCGCAGGTGTGTTGCCTCGTGAGCTTAGCTTGTTGAATGTTTACCATGCCGACCGAACCAGTAGCTTAAGAGTGCGTGCTTTTCAATTGGTACAAAAGCTTACTGATAACGAAGAGTTCCCCTTACTTAACCTCGCGATAACCAATTCTAATATCAAATATACTCAAGGGCTAACGGCTTTGTTACATCAAGGTGTAGCCATACCTCGTTGCTTTTTGCGTATCGATGCCATTCCAATATGTCCTGAGTGTTTAAAAGAATCTTTATATGTACGTCATAGTTGGCATATATCGCACTATACGGCTTGTCATCATCATAAATGCGAATTACTGGATAAGTGTCCTGAATGCAATGAAAGTTTAAATTATCAACGCACAGAGAGTTTTACGCTATGCGTTTGTGGTTTTGATTTTCGTAATGCACCGATAAAACCTGCTAGCAAAACTAATTTACTGTTGAGCAGAATTATTGCGGGGGATTTAATTGAATCGGCTAACCCACTATTAACAACCTCCGATCTGTCGATTAGGTTTGGTTCAATACTGTGGTATCTACGCCATCAAAAGTACAGCACCTCAGAGTTTGTTGAACATGGTTTTCATCATAATGTTGTACCTGCGATTAGTTACTTTGATAATTGGCCATATGATTTACATCACGAGCTTGATGTTTTAGTTAATAACGCAGAACTAAAGCTTATTAAAAAATTTAACAAAACTGGATTTTCAACTATTTTCGGTGATGTGATTTTGTCTTGTCAAAACATTCCTGTGCGTGATACTCAACATAACTTCATCTTAAATACCGTGACAGATTATCTCGCCGAATTGGTGCGACTGAACCCTAAGGATAAACAAGCTAATATTGCAGACTTACTTCTGTCTGTGATGGAAGTTTCAATATTATTAAATACCAGTCATGAACAAGTATATCGGTTATACCAGGAAGGTTATCTAGCATTGAGTTTTAAACCTAAATTACATAATAAATTATCATCTCATCAACCAGCGTTCTATTTGCGTCAGGTAATTGAACTAAGAACAGCAAAAATGCAGTCGTTCAATACGACATCACAACATTACCTGCCAGCATGGTGACAGTATGCATCTCAATGAGATATTAAAAAATGATGACATCAAAGAACGTGACATTCAGTTAAGGAAGGCGTTAGCCCCATACACAGAGCCATTGAAGGTAGATGGCAGTGAAAAACTATTGCTAGTTATTTTATTGAATATGACATTAAAGCGTAATGATGTTGCCGACCTCTGTGATGTTTTATTAGCTAAAACGTTATTGCATGATCATTCCTACTTAAACCACTGCATCGATGAAGTAGGTTGGTTTCATACTCATAACTTAAAATATCCCGATATCAGAGTGAGTCATCAGAGGTTGTTAGCGCCATCACTTTCGCCACAACGTGATGTGATCACAAGTGCGAGTGAATTACCGCTTATTGGTTGGTCGCATGATAGTGCACAAATAAATCATGCAAAATTGTTTTGTTGTATGTTCTGGTGGCAAGGGAATTTGACCAACTTAGCAAAGCTCATAATTGCTAAAGACACTTTATGGATTAGCTGCTTAACACAGTTAGATATGAGTGAAAAACATGTAATAGCTACGATAGAACAACTAGAACCCTTGTTTCCAATATCGGATTTCCCTGATGAAGTTAGTCCATATTCAATCCAAATAAGAGTGCCGCAAGGTAATAATTACATTGCTGTTACCCCAGTGATTAGTCAGAGTGTGCAAGCTAAAATACAACGACTTTCGTTCAATAAAAAACTTAAAAGCATTATCGTTAATCATGCAAGAGCAAGTAGTGTCGGTGATTTCGCGTCATCACTCGCTGGTAAAGTGAGGGCAATGAAATATTTACCGACGGTGTGGAATAGTAATCAACATAGCTATAGTTATTCAAAATCAAATTTATTAAATAAAGGTGAAAGTGTATTTTATGATAGGGCTATCACGAATAAGATCATGGTAAATGCTATGGCCATTGTTGCTGGAGATAACCAAGCGATAACGTTAAAATTGAGACGTCATCAGAAGATCAGTGCATTACGCGAAATTAGAATGCAGTTAGCCAGTTGGTTAGCTCCACTTATTGAATGGCGTGAGGCATTAATTAAGTCTAATGATAAGAATCTAAATTTTGATAAAGACAGTCTTGAATATCAATTTTTGATGCTAGACAACAGCCAATTACCATTGTTAGTAACACCACTAAATACCCACTTTCATACTCAGATTCAATATAATCGTTATACCGCTATGTTTGCTTTTCATCCTGAATTGTTACAGCCAATTCGTAGCCAAATAAAATGGTTGCTCAATAAGTTATCACGTAATGAAAGTTGTGAGAGTGAAGCCGAACAAGATGTTTGCTATTTGCATTTCTCAAACTTAAGAGTTACCGACGCTAACGCATTAGCTAATCCTTATCTCGTTGGTATTCCTTCATTAAACGCTTTAGGAGGTTGGAGTCATAACTTTGAGCGCAGGCTTAACAAACTTCTTAATGATGATGTTGCCGTTACAGCTAGTGCTTGGTTCATACGTAATTACAATTTATTAACGAGTAAACAATTACCTGAGCCAAGTAGGTTGGCGCATAAAAAGAAAATCTCTGATATCAAACGTCCAGGGATTATTGATAATCATCTATGTGATATGACGATGGACTTAGTGATTAAAATTGCCATGACACCTAATTCTGATACATCGCTTTCGCAGCATATTTCACTAATTCAAGCAGCTATGCCATCTCGCTTTGCTGGCGGAACATTGCAAGCACCATTGATGGAACAGTACAAGAATTGGGTTCAGGTTTATAGCACCCCAAATGAATTATTTAAACCATTAGCCATGCTGCCACGTAATGGTTGTTGGATTTATCCCACCAATAAAAAAGTTACATCGCTAGAAAGTTTGACTGACATATTAGAATTGAATCCTAAATTAAGACCAGCCGCAGTGGGTTATGTAGCGATGGAGAGACCAACTCAACGTGTTGGTGCGTTAGAAGATAAGCATTGTTATGCAGAGCCTGCAATTGGCTTAGTGAAGTGCGTAACACCGATTGAAACTCGTTTAGCAGGTGTTGAAAACTTTATGCGTAATGCATTTTGGCTGTTAAACGTCGAAAATGAGGTTATGCTAATGGAAACAGCTAACCGTGAGTAATTGAAATGAAGCTATGTAATCAGCTTAGTTATGTTCGTTCATTATCCCCTGGTAAAGCAGTATTCTTTTACAAGACTTCAAGCAGTGATTTCATGCCATTACAAATTGAAGTTACTAAAATATCTGGTCTAAAATCAGGACTTTCTGAAGCTTACGATAAAAACGCTAGTATCAAAAATCTAGCACCTCAAGATCTCGCTTACCGTAATCCACACACCATAGATATGTGCTATGTCCCTCCCAATATAAACGAGTTGTATTGTCGGTTTTCGTTAAGAGTTGAGGCTAATTCATTAGAACCTACTAATTGTAATGATCGTAAAGTGCGGCAATGGTTAAGTCGCTTAGCTGAGAATTATAAGAAAAACAGCGGATACGATGAACTCGCACGACGTTATACGATGAATTTATTAATGGGTGCATGGTTATGGCGTAATCAACATACCAACGGTACTAAAATTGAAGTAGTGACGTCTAATGGCAATTCTTATGTCATCGATGATGCGAGGTTACTGAGCTGGAACGGGCGTTGGAAAGATAAAGATAAGAAATGCCTTGATGAATTAAGCAAAGAATTCTCAGCAGCATTAAGCGATCCTAGTGTTTATTGGAATATAGACGTAACAGCCACCTTAAAAACATCTTTTTGCCAAGAAGTTCATCCTAGCCAAAAATTCACTGACAAAGTTCAACAAGGTGATTCTTCACGTCAATATGCAACAACGATTGATCCTGAGAGCGAACAAAGTGCGGTATGTTTTCAATCAGTAAAAATTGGTGCAGCATTGAGTTTCATCGATGATTGGTGGAATGACGAAGGGGATAAACGTTTACGAGTTCATGAGTATGGAGCAGATAAAGATTATCTTATTGCACAAAGACACCCAATGACGAAAAAAGACTTTTATTCTTTGATTGAGAAAACAGCATTATTTGTTCGCTATTTAAAGCGAAATTCGCTTGATGACAGAACAAAAATATCAAACGATATTCATTATGTCATGGCAGTGCTTTGCAAGGGTGGAATGTTTCAGCGAGGAAATAAGTAGATGGTTAGGTATTATTTTTGTATTCATTATTTACCTGAACGAGTTGATACTTGTCTAGTTGCAGGCCGCTGTATATCGATTCTTCATGGGTTTATCGCTAAAAGGAAATGCAATGGAATCGGTGTTAGTTTTCCTCAATGGAGTAATGAAAGTTTGGGGAAATCAATTGCTTTTGTGAGTGACGACAAAGCATTACTTGAGTTATTAAACGAACAACCTTATTTTGAAATGATGAAAAATGACAATGTGTTTTCTATTAGTACAGTGAAAAAAGTACCTAGTAACAGCCCCGAAATAAGGTTTAAGCGTAATCAAAATATTGCTAAATGCTTTGTTGGTGAAAAGAAACGAAGACTAAAGCGGGCTAAAAAACGAGCTGAAGCGAGAGGGGAAGAGTTTAAACCAACTCTCAATTCAGCAATACGTGAAGTCGAGTTATTCCATAACGTAGCTGTTCATAGTAAAAGCACCAATACGACACTTATGCTGCATATTCAAAAAGAAGTTAATATCGATAGAGGGAGTAATGATTATGGGAACTATGGTCTAGCGACGAATGAATGCTTCAAGGGAACGGTACCAGACTTATTTGACCTTTAAATTATTACCGTATAAATTCTATTTATATATCAAGTGATTAAATTGTTACTGTAATGTAAGGTATTTTACAGTAAATATTTTTAATTAACTGAAATATATAGATGTTATTGGTTTTAAGTACTGTGAACTGCCGTATAGGCAGCTGAAAATGTCTACGTCACGAACTGGTGAAAAACATATCCGTGAACTGCCGTATAGGCAGCTGAAAATAGGCCAGTAAGAAAGCAACCGAATCAACCAACAAAAAGCTGCCGAAGAGGCAGAGTACACTATAAGCCTCAGTAATTCCTGGGGCTTATTCTTTTTCTAAAGATAAATTTTTAATCAGAGTTAATTTTTCATTCTCATCAAGCTTGGCAATTAAGCAAGCTAGCTCAGCAGTAGACTCTGATTCACAGAAGAAATAATTCAACGGTACACCTAGCTCGTCAGCCATGCGTTGCAGCGTATCAATATCAGGTGTATGACGACCTTTCTCGTAATGGTTCATGCGAGCACTCGCAGAGTTAATCTCCATGCCAATTCGAATACCCAAGTTCTTTTGAGTGATATTAGCTCTCTTTCTTGCCTCTTTAAGGCGAACCGGAATTGGATTCTCTTTAGCCACTTATTATTCATCTACTTAACCTGAAGAACTTAGATTGTCTAAGTTTTACTGATTATTGTATACTTAGCAATCCTAAGTTTTGTGTTTTGTTTGGAGTTAAGTTGTGTCCAATGTTGTATCATTAAACGCTTTTGTTTATAAACTGTTGATTGAGAATGATTTAAATAATTTTACCGTTACAGATATAAGAAATTTTTTATTAAAAATTTCAACGGAATTCGTACATGAAGATGAAGCGCGTCGGTTTATTTATCGTCAACTTGTTAAATTAGTAGATAAGAAGTTATTAAGCAAAGTAAAAAAAGATAATGCAAAACAATTTATTTATACCAAAACTGCCCTATTCAACGAGATTCATTTTGTAAGTAAAACAACAGGAATTACTAAAACCAAAACAAGCGTGACTCCAGTCGTAAAAATTAATTTTATCGATATATTGTCAAAAGAAAAGCATGCACATGAAGCTGATTTAGCGGTAGTGTTATGTGAAGTCGAGGAATATAAAGAACTTATTAATCGCTTTCCCGATCAGGTTGATTACCTGAAGTCACTCTATTTAGACGCTAGGGATAGGTCGGTCCAACTATTAGGGAAAATTAATGCTGTTGGTAGGGTTCTAGATAGAAGTAACCTAGTTGAGCATTCATGTTAAGACAATGGCAGATAGAATGTGTAAAAAGTGCTTTAGATGTGTATTCAACTAAAAAGAAACACTTTCTGTGTTTAGCAACTCCAGGAGCTGGAAAAACGATAATGGCCGCTGAAGTGGCAGCTAAGCTGAAAAAAGAAAAATTAATTGATCTTGTTTTATGTTTTTCACCGTCAAGATCTATTGCTGAGTCAATTAAAAATACATTTTCGTCTAGGTTGGGTTGTACATTTAACGGTGGTATCGGTTCTATTGGGGGCTCTTATACATATCAAAACATGTTATTTATGAAAGACGATTTCTGGAAGGCTGTAAACCAGCATCGCGTTTTAATCGTGTTCGATGAAATACATCACTGTGCCGGCACGTCACATGAAGATGCTAATGTGTGGGGGCTAGAAATTCTAACCAAGATGCAACAACAAGCTGCTTATACCTTGGCACTAACAGGCACACCTTGGCGTTCTGACACAACGCCAATAGTATTGGCTAATTATTCAAACCCTGACGGCTTAATTGAATGTGATTACACTTATGGACTTAGGCAATCCATCAAAGATAATGTATGTCGCTCCCCAAAGATTGTGTTGATTGATAATGATCTGTTAACAGTTAATAAATCGAATAATGAAATCGCCACATTTAGATCCATCGAAGAATTGATGAGTAATGAATTAATCCCATATCAAGCAATAATCTCCGATCCCGATGGGATGAGGCATGTCTTAAAATTAGGTTGCCAAAAACTACAACAAATACGAGTTGAAAACTCAATGGCAGGTGGGTTAGTTGTTGCTGCGTCAGTAGAGCATGCTACAGAGCTATTGGAAATATTACGCAGTGAATTTAACCAAACCGCAGTAATTGTTACTTATCGGCATGATGAACCTTTATCTGAAATCGCTGCATTTCGTACCGGCAATGTAGAGTGGATAGTCAGCGTTGGTATGATTAGCGAAGGAACCGACATCCCTAGGCTTCAAGTCTGTTGTCATTTAAGTACTGTTAAGACTGAATTGTATTTTAGGCAGGTACTTGGTCGAATATTAAGAATTAGTAATGAAATAAATCAAGAAGCATGGTTGTACACTTTTGCAGAGAAAAACCTTAATCAATTTGCTGAACGAATAGAGATAGATATACCTGATGCTAATTCTTTATTAAGAGATAGCGAAATGATTTTTAGCTCTCCAATAAATTCGACTGAAAAAGAAAATGTTCGAACACTTGGATTGTTAGGCAAAACTAGCTCTTTGATTGGAACAGAGGAACACGACGTAACGCTGAAATGGGAAGCTATTTTTAAACCAGTGATGATAAATCCAGAACAAATTTTTTCGAATAATAAACCAACCCCTATTTTCGATAATCTAAATATGAGTGGTTGTTTTCGTGAACGTTTAATTAATACTTTTGATACCACAAATTTATATTAATTATTAACAAAAATGTAAACATTAGGTTTCATTTTTTATCGAATTCATATGATTACGGGCGTCATGTTGATATGCAACGTTATGGCGGATTACTGGCGTTCGTATTACATAAACTCCTTTTATCAAAAAAATCCTGTTGAGTGGCTATTCGAACATATTTATTAATATGTCCTTTTACAGAATAGTGTTTGCTCGCTGTTTGTAAGGCTTAGTTAATTATGTATCCATTTCAATAATTAGCCACAACGCCAAATCAAGTGTGGAGAGTAATATAATATCATACTCAAAAGTTGGATAACCAATCTCTGTTTTGAACACTTTGAATACGTCATAAAATGCCACCAAGTCGACCTGGTTTAGACGTGAATTTATCATAGTAAATCGTCCGCGTAGCCACCAAAGCCGACAGTCGCATAATTGAATGGGCATGACTTCAAAGTGACTGTGGTGTCGTTATCTATTGTTTGTTCTTTAGGTCAAGTGTTAGACATAAGCTGACAGTTACGGCTTAGTTTGAAAGGAGTAACATGAAACTAACAAATGACAATAGTTAGAGATTAAATAATTAAGATAATTGACCAACTTGATCTACTATTTTGGGGTAATCAGAAAAGTCAAAATCATTACCTCTTATACCTCCTTCCAAATGTTTAGAACCTATTGTGTGCTCTATACTACTCTCATCTGAGTGATTCATTGCATCAATTATTCGGGTATTATGAAGGATTTTAAACCTTTGGAGTACCGACAATATTTCATGAGATTCTTCTTCAAAGCTTCGATAGTGATCTCTAGAATAGATTTTTTGATGTAGTTTAATTTTATATTCAAAGTCACCACTTAATGCGTTTTCATCATCTGTAGAGATCATTTTATTTTCCCATATTCCGCAGATAATTGAATATTCTGTGGGATGCCTTAATTTACAAAAAATCAAGAATAATAAAGGAAAAAGATGTAGAGGCTTTTTATAGGTTAAATTAATGGCCTGAAGAAGTTTTATAGCTTGAGATATATCTCTCAATCCAGCTTTGGTAAAGCTAGCAAGTAGCTCGATAATAAATATACTTCCATTAAATTCCACCCCTTCTTTTTGATAGTAATTAGTTGGGATTGAACAAATAAAGTTTTGGGTATTACCTATTTCTTTGTCCCAAAGATAAAGGCAATATTGATGATTATCTGGAGTGGATAGTTGGTAAACCTGGTCAAAAAATCGGTTTAAATACCTTTTTGATTCAAAGTTATTACCATAAACAGCATTAACAGAGTGGCTTAATTGATGTGAAGCAGTAGCAACAATAAAGTACACACCTTCTACATCAAAGAGGTGTTTAATTGTCTCTAAAAGCTCAATCGCATAGCTAGGTCTACATCTGTCTAGTTCATCTACTAAAATAAATAACGGTAATTTAAATTCAGTTTCAGCTTTAATATAATCAACCAAGTCTTTTAAATTTACTTTAAATTTTTCTATTGAGTCTCTTGTATTGATATGCTCTTTCAATGCAAATTCAGCAGCCTTTGTTGTTATTGATGAAACCGTCTTTACCACATCTCTTTCTAAATTATTTGAATTTTTTGTGTCACTAGGTTTATCTTCAGGTTCATCATCGAACAGATCCTCTATTTGATCAAATGAAGCTCCTACTAACTGTTTAGCTAAAAATCCAGCCATAAGAGGTGCAGCAGAGTTCTTTAATTTTGATAGCTTATCAATAAAACCCTTTTTTACCGTTGTTGACTTTGACTCATCTTCTTTAAGAAATGATGATAATGCATCGTTAATCTCTGAAATAAAGCCTAGCATTGGTTTATCTGAAAAATCATTTTTCCATGCATCAAAATATACAATTTGGTGTTGTCTATTTTTTAAATCAACAGATAAATTTTTTAAAAAATATGTTTTTCCAAATCCCCAATCAGCATTAATATTCAGTACAAAATTTTTACTATGCTCTGCTGTCGCAACAGAAAATTTATTGATTAAATATTCAGAGAGAAACTTACTTTCTGCTTGCCTATTTAATTTATCATCAGACCAAGCTTTTGGTGTATTTTGAGTATCATCATTTGTCATTTTATTACTAATCCTTGTATATATTCTAGGGAGTTATTTTAATATTCTTATTCAGATCTCAGGTGTGTTTATCTATATATTCTGTAATGCGGGGGTAATAAAATATTATTTAAACGGTGATTTCTTTTATGCTCCAAACCTTACGTTATAAAATCAACTTACTCAATATGTTAAATAGGATCTTTCTTGTTCAATAGAGGAAAGCAGGACGGTCTCACTTATTTATGTAAAACAGAATATTTTGAATAAGATAAAAAAGCTCATTAGAAAATATATGGAAAAAAACTTTACTGTTAATGTCAGCTTTGAGCTTAAAGCTCACAATAGATCATACTTAGTTCTCCATTAATAGCGGAGAACTACCATGTATGCATTAACAGTCTATAAGCCATCAGAGCCTTGGAATAAAAACAAAATTGTTGGACAAAAGCTACCACTCAAGC
>Ga0105356_10002199_pt1 | contig 19465 bp, 18 predicted proteins | sample GOMGulsemesocosm_3_FD_83502 | JGI IMG/M metagenome (GOLD analysis project Ga0105356, IMG submission 83502) | Methane-oxidizing microbial communities from mesocosms in the Gulf of Mexico - GOM9D Gulf of Mexico | ecosystem: Environmental > Aquatic > Marine > Cold seeps | place: Gulf of Mexico... | reverse complement strand
CTGCGCAGCGGGCAGGCCATAGTCCTGCTCATAGCGCAAGATAGCCTTACGCGCATCCGCCAGCTGGCCTTGTAACAAATAGGCACGCACAACTAAACGGCGGTAAAGTAGAAAGTCGCGTTCTTCATACTCGGCGTAGGGCTGCCAAATTAATTTTTGCAGTGTGATTAACGCACGCTGTGGCTGATTGTTCTGCAACAGCGCATTAGCTAACTGCAGTGCCGCATGTTGTTTAAAACTGTCAGGTGACTTGGCAGGTACAACCGACAATCGCGCAACCAGCTCTGGCCACTGCTGCCAGTCTGTCATTATGCTTAAGCGCTGCTCTTCAAAGAACAACCAGCCAGGCATATTGGCCTCGGGCTTCGGCTGAGACTCGTCCATTAAGCTCAAAGCCAAATTCGGCGCACCGTCTTTGGCTAGCTGAGACATAACAGAGAGATCATTAGCAAATGCGGATATGCTGAAAAGACCGAGTATTAGCAGTGTACGCATTAGTTCAACTGATCCGACTCAACAAATTGGATCTGTTGCAGCTGGTCGGAAACAAAGGCCATTGCCCCGTGACCTCGCTCTATCTCGTCACAGGAGTACTCAAAGATATACAGGCGATAGAAACGCCAGCGCCCTGCATCATTTTTCTTCCAGCGCATTTTAGTGCACTGCACGGTGTCATCTAAAAAAACCACCTGGTTTTTTCGGCAAAAATCGCGGGCAATGCTCGCCGCCAGCTCAGAGATACGGCGGTGGCGCAGAAAGAAGCTCACCGCAACGCTGAGCACAACACATAGAACTAGGGACTGGATATTAAGCATGTTGTGAGAAGTTTTGCTTTACCTGTATTTATCAAGACTCCAGCTTATCATTTTGATGCCTACAGTACAGCTTGACGACTATCTAGCGTGAAATCAGACTGTATGGCCGAAATCCTAATCTCCCCGCAGCAGTACTCTTCCAGTTTCTCTGTTAACTTGAACCTAGTTAAATGAGAGGAGTTCATCATGGCCACTAGCCTGCAAGAAAAGCATAAATACACCCAAACGGCTGAGCAGCTATTTGGTATTCATAGCAACTCAGATTTAATCGTTAGCCGCTATACAGAGATACAGGCTCGCAATGCACAGGTCAGTAAGTGTGAGCACATAGGTGATAGCTTTCACCTGCACTGTCAGCGTGAGGTAAAAACCACAATACCTAAGGCACTGGCCTCCTTTGCAGGAGAGTGGAATACTATCCTGCAAAAAGAGATATGGAATAAGAAAACAGAGGGTGTTTACGAGTGTGAATTCACACTCGATATAGAAGGCCTTCCAGGTAGTGCTAATGGAAGCATGTTAATTCAAAACACCGCCTCTGGTTGCACGAATGATATCGAGTTAAGTGTGAATTGTTCTATTCCGTTTATTGATAAGCAGGTAGAGAAATTCATATTAAATGAGTGCATGGATTCCATCAGTGCTGAGCACCAATGGACTAAAGAGTTTTTTAAATAGCAAAAATACCTTCAATTAATTTTTCTAACAATAACGCTGCCCACTGAATAACCTGCGCCAAATGAGCACAGTATACCTACATCCCCTTTCACCAAGTCAGTATGGTGATAATGGAATGCAAGAATGGAGCCTGCAGAACTAGTATTGCCGTAGTACTCTAGAACATTAGGTAACTCCTGATCGCTCGCGACACGCCCCAAAATTTTCTTGGCAATTAGTTCATTCATATTGATATTAGCCTGGTGCAACCAAAACCGCTTGGCATCTTGTATCTCAAAACCCTGCTGTCTCAAGTGTTTTACAATATGCTCTGCAACCATCGGGCAAACCTCTTTAAAAACCCTGCGTCCATTTTGCATGAACAGCTTATCTCTTGCCTGTACATAGTCTTCATCGCAGCGGTTTAAAAAACCAAAATTATTGCGAATATTATTCGAGAACTGAGTAGCCAGCTGCGTCCCAACTATTTCGAAAATATGTTCGGAACAAGCCGTAGACTTTTTCTCTATCAACATAGCTGTGCAAACATCGCCAAATATGAAGTGGCAATCACGATCCTTCCACTCTAGCCAGCCTGAGCAAATTTCAGGGTTAATTAACAACACACTTTCTGCACTACCTGCATAGATAGCATTGTAAGCCGCTTGAATAGCAAAGGTCGCAGACGAACAAGCAACATTCATATCATAGGCAAAGCCACCTACTTCTAGCTCTGCCTGCACTTCGATCGCCAGTGCAGGGTACGCTCGCTCAATACTTGAAGATGAAACAATCACTGCCCCAACATCTGCAGCCGTTTTCCCCGCACGCTGTAACGCTTCACGTGCTGCAGCAACTGCCATTTCAGCCTGCACTGACAGCTCATCATTGCTGCGCTGGGCTATTGCTGGCTTCATACGACAAGAGTCAAGTACTCCTTGCTTATCGATTACATGGCGGCTTTTAATACCCGACGCCTTAAAGATAAACTCAGCTGAAGACAGCTTTAATGCCTCAATCTGGCCAGAGGATATTTCTGCAGCGTGCTGCGCATTAAACTCATCAACATACTGATTAAAGCTGCCGGCCAACTCATCGTTGCTAATACTTTGTTCGGGACAAGACACGCCTGTCCCACTGATGACGATAGGGTCTTTTTGCATAATTAACTCTTCTTCTATAGCCGTATTAAACAACTAGGCCATGAACATTCCGCCATTCACAGATAATGTTTGCCCAGTAATATAACTAGCCTGATCGGACACCAGAAAAACCACCAAGGCACTGATGTCTTGTGGAGAGCCTAAACGAGCTAAGGGAATACTCGCGGTGATTTTGGCTTTTTGTTCTTCGCTCAAGGCCCCGGTCATATCCGTTTGAATATAGCCGGGGGCAATAGCATTGACAGTGATGCCTCTGCTGCCTACTTCTTGAGCTAATGACTTAGTAAAGCCCCCAACCCCAGCCTTGGCTGCGGCGTAGCTGGTTTGTCCAGCGTTGCCTGTCAGCCCTACCACCGAACTGATATTAATAATGCGTCCACGACGCTGCTTCAGCATACCGCGCAAACAGGCCTGGCTAGTGCGATAGATCGATGACAAGTTCACGCTAAGCATCTCGTCCCACGCGTCTGGTTTAATGCGTGGCAGCAAATTATCTTTGCTGATGCCCGCATTGTTCACCAGTACTGTAATAGGGCCATGCTCAGTAGCTATATCCTTCAATACCGCAACCACTTGCTCATTATCGCCGACATCCAACACCACCCCACAACCAGCAGCACCCAAACTGGCACTAATTGCATCAGCACCTGCAGTCGTGGTCGCCGTGCCGACCACAAAATACCCCGCTGCACACAAGTCATCAGCAATCGCCGCGCCTATGCCCCGACCAGCTCCGGTGACTAGTGCAAGCTCTTGCCCTTCAGCAATAGCCATTAGGCCGCTGCTTTTGAAACGAAATCTACGACGTGGGAAACCTTAGTTATTTTCTCGGCTTCTTCGTCAGAAATTTCCACACTAAACTCATCTTCTAGTGACATAATAAATTCCACCGTATCTAATGAATCGGCACCCAAGTCATCAATAAAGTGAGACTCTAGCTTTACCTCTTCCAACTTCACGCCTAGTTGCTCGGAAACAAGGGTAAACACTTTGTTTTGTAAATCAGACATATCTTTCTCTTCTGTAGTTAATTTAATTTTTTCAGGATGAGTAACACCTCACCCTCCTGTACATAATCTTCATCTTGAATGCGGATATGCTGAACTTGATAGCGCTCACCTTCATCCACAGGCAAGAAGCTACTCAGCTGCATTGGCATAAACACCTTCATCACCTCTAGTAACAACAAGCTATTATCGGCAGTAATCACCTGTCCGTTTTCGATATAATTTGGCTCACTAGGAGAGGGCGACAAATACGCCACTCCCGAACTAGGCGACTGCAGATAAACCTCGTCGCCGTGCAGCTCGAAGTACTGCGCCGCGGGCACTGCATCTGCGTCCCCATCAAAACCTTGATCGCTAATGTTCTTGCGCTCTAATAGTTGCTCCAGATAAGCCGTGCTGTAGTCGCCCGCAGCAAACACCTCATCTTCTAACACCATCTTCAATAGGGGTATATTGGTATCGATACCGTTAATGTCACATTCGCCGAGCAATTCCAGCATGCGCTGTATCGCTAGTTCACGACTTTCACCGTGCACAATTAGCTGGGCAACCAAACTGTCATAGAAAGGGGTTATCTCACAGCCCGGTGCAGAAAATGACAGCACTCTCGCCCAGGGCTTGGGAGGTATGTCAAAGTGAGTTAGCCGCCCGGTGGAGGGCATCACCGACAGGCACTTACCCAGCTCAACCTTCTCTGCATTGATGCGTAGTTCAATGGCATGCCCGCCCACAGGCTGAGACAAACGCTGCACGGGTTCGCCTTGGGCAACCGCAAACTGCTGTGCGACAATATCCATGCCCGTCGTGAACTCCGTTACAGGGTGCTCTACCTGTAAACGGGTATTCATTTCCATGAAGTAAAATTCATTTTTGGCGAGGTCATATAAAAATTCCACCGTGCCCGCGCCAATATAATCAATATGATCAGAGAGCAAGCTACTCCAGTTTTTCAGCTGATCTATCTGGCTTTCAGCTAAAACATACTCTCCGCTCTCTTCGATGATTTTTTGGCGGTTACGCTGTACCGAGCAATCACGTATGCCCAGCACCTCACAGCGGCCTAGGGAGTCACGCAACACCTGTACTTCTATATGCCGTACCGCCTCTAAATAGCGCTCTAAGTACAACTCACCATTGCCAAAGGCCGATTTGGCTTCACGGCTTAAAATCTGGAAATTATCCCTCAACTCTGTATCACTACGCACTACCGCAATACCTTTACCACCTCCGCCAAAGCTAGATTTAATCAGCAAGGGGTAATCAATCTTTGCGGCGATTTGTATAGCCGTTGCAACATCCGCTACCGCACCACAGCTACCCGGCACCGTAGGCAGACCCACCGCTGCCGCGGTGCTAATAGCCTGAGCCTTATCTCCCATTAGTTCAATTGAGGCGGCATCGGGGCCAATAAAGTTAAAACCACGCTGATTACACTGATAGGCGAAGTCGGCATTTTCAGATAAAAATCCAATACCAGGGTGGACAGCATCTACGCTATGCAGCTCGGCGATACGCAGTATAGAATCGGCATTTAAATAGCTTTCATCCGGCGTACTGCCACCCAGACAAACTACCTGATCATCGTCGTGTAAATAGTTCATCAGACCACTGTGCATATCGGGGTCAGATTGTACCAACAGCACTTTTTTATTCAGTTTATGTGCTGCTTCAATCAGGCGTGCCGCGGTGCAGCCGCGGGCGTGGATTAATACAGTATCAATTTTAGAAAATTTTTTATCTAATACTAAAGGCTCCGTTTCAACATCCGTGTCTAGGTGGCTACTATTATCTAACCACTGAGCAATAGCGCTGCTTAAGCTTATTTCCGCCTTGGGAAAATGTGGGTCTATCGCCGCCAACTCTGCATCCAAACCCGCCAGTAAGGGATGCTGTATTAATGACTGCATTGCCCCCTTCGTGCGACTCATATAGTTAGATAGGGTACTCTGTAGTGGCAAATGCTGCGGCACAACCACCTGACCCGCAAAGGGCATATTTGTCCCGCTGAAATATGCGCTGTGTACTGCGGGGTGTGTGACTAAGCTCGCCTGTGCGCCACCAGTGCAATCTCCAAAGCCAATAATCATAATGCTATCCGGCATGTGACGATTAAATTCGTTGATCGCCTCATTGACGATAGCCATAGAAAACAGAGCCGCGGCACCCTCCTTCGTCTGCATACCGCCGGATGATATAAAGCCGATAACGGGACGTTTTTTCTCTGCACAGTCATGTAACAAACGACAAAATTTTTCCGCACTGGACATATCAAATGCCCCCGCCTGAAATGCACTATTGCTAATAAAAACACCCAGCCGCCTATCTTGACCACTACAGACTAAGCTCGCCTCAGCCGTCACCAAGCCACTAGCTTTTAAGCCCTGTTCATGGGTTTTGAGAATGCTCTGTGCAAAGCCTGGGAAGTTCTTTAAATTTTTACTCTCTAGCTTTTCATATAGGGGGGTGAAGCTAGTGAACAATTGATCCTGAAACCAACTAACGGGTATTTTTAACGCGGGCTTATGCTGTTCTAAGGCCGCTTGCAAACGCACGTTGCGCGAAGTGCAAGTTAAGCGGTACCAGAAATTCTTGGTGCGGCCGATAATATTCGGCGAAAAACTGCCATCAAAGTCTTCCCCCAAGCTTAAATGAGCATGCAGCCTGGGTAGTAAGTTCGTGACCACAAAGCCCATATTGATCAACAATACATCTTCCATACGAGGGTTGGCTTTTTGCATCCACTGGTTAGTGGCACTCACCAACTCCTGTAATCGCCCTTGTAGATTAAGCTCGGCAATCCACTGCATGAACAAGATGAAATCTGCACCCTCAACTTGCTGCACCGCTGCCTGAACTAACTGTTGGATAGTCTGCGCTGAAATTTCACGTGTGTTAGATTTTGAATACTCTTCTGCAATGGCTGCCGCGTGTATAACTAGCTGCGCATAAACCGCGTGTATCAGCTGTATATTTTTTGCTTGCTGCTGCAATGCTTCACGCAATACGGGCAAGACAATAATCTGCTCTACCCCGCGACACTGTTCTAGCGGTAAGTCATTTTGACCGTGCAGATTTAATTTCAGCATGTTTTTGGCAAAATCTGCCTGCCACTGCTTAGATAAATAAGCCGCTAGCTCAAAAGCCATACTGTCTAGCTTATTTTGGTAGGCGCCATGATCAGCCGCTTTATCAAGTTTAATAAAACCCGACCAGTATGATTTTAACTGCAGCTCATATTGAATTAAATGGGTACTCGACATCCACTGTGTGAAACTATCTTGCTCTACAAGCTCAACTGGCAATATCTTCGGCGCATCCTCTCCGATAGTCTGCCCCTGCTCCGACTCAACAAAATCGATACGCAGCTTTATTTGTTGCAGCCGCTGCTTTCTACAGGCTTGAGAAAAATCGTCCACGCGCCGTAACATCTGAAAGGCTGCAATTTCTACATTGATTTCAGTAAACTGCTCAAGCAGCAATATCTTTAGCTGCTGTAGATCACTAGGCGCTAAGTCATTGGGGCTTAGGTCAATGACGCCATCAACCACTCCGTCGCAAGCTAACTCATGGGCCGACAAGCCCACTAGCTGTGCACACTTCTGCCAACTTAATGATTGGCGCCGAGCAATCGCAGCCAAGCCCTGTGGCTGGATTGTATTGAAAAGGCCGTCTTTGACGATTAATAAACGCTGTGTAGCGGCTAGGGGAATAGCGCCCCCCGAGTAGGCCTTGCCCCAAACTATCGCGAGGGATGGAATTGGCAACTGAGTAAAAGCGGCTATCAATGCGGATATGCTGTGAGCCTGTAAATTCTGATTGGCCTGCGCCCCTGCATCCGCACCGGGCGTATCAATAAAGGTTAATACGGCATCGGCCTTTTCCAGCCTATCCGCATCAGTAATGAACAACTCTGCACGGCGATGGTGCTCTGGCTGAAAAGAACCGTTTTGGCTACTGCGCGACTGCGCTACTACTGCCAACTGTAGGCCTGACACTTTAATATCAGCCAATAGCAAGGGACCATCTTGCTCTAGGCAGTCAATTTCATCGGAAATTTCCTGTATTATTTGCTCGGGCAAATAACGATTGGAATGCTCAACCGGCTGCAATACTTGCTCAGTATATGCACTGACGGACAAGGCCTTTAGCTCTGCAACACGCAGGGCTATGTCGTCTTTACTAATAAGTATTGAAGACTGGTTTTGTAGAGAGTTAATTTGCGCGCTCATATTTTTTGATCGATACTAAGTAAGTTCAATATCTTGCTGGTAATCAATGGTCTCTAGGCCAAAGCCAAACAAACTAATGAAATCACGGTGCAGCCCTTCTAGGTCCGTAAGTTCTGCTAGATTATCCGCATTCACCTCATCCCAAAGCTTGCGTACTGCGTCTTGTACATCTCCATGCAATTCACGCTCATCTAGTCTCAAGCGATAAGCTTTATCTTGTACACAGCCTTCCCCATACAAACCCGTTTGCATTAAACGGTTAATTTGCTCGATGCAGTTCTCATGCACCCCCTGCTGCTTCATGACTTTATACAACAGACTGATATACAGAGAGAACGAAGGAATCGCCGAGCTAGACTGAGTGACTATTGCCTTCAACACCGAGATATAAGCACTGCCATTAATACTCGCGATGGAGTCGTTTATTTTCTGTGCTCGCTCATCCAAATCTTGCTTCGCTCTACCAATCGTTGCTAAACGATAAATATCTTCGGTAAGCTCACCACCTATATAGCTAAATGAGGTCGTTTTAAAACCATCTGACAAAAGATTTTCAGCCTGCAAATAGCTAACCCAGTCCTGCCAGTCACTGCCGCCCATGACATAAACCGTATTATCTATTTCTTCCTGGCTGGCCTCAGTCACTGAATAATCAACTAATTTCAAATTAGACGTATCTATACTGCGGCCACTGACGTTTTTACCAATGGGCTTCAGGGTAGAGCTGATCCATTTTTGTTCTTCCTCATTAAAGCGCTTGGGGGCAGCTAGGCTATATACCAGCAAGTCTATTTTCCCCATATCAGCGGCAATTAATTCGGCCACCTGCTGCTTGCACTGAGGGGTAAAGGCATCAGCCTGTACCGACTTGGCATACAAACCGTCGCTATGCGCCTGCTGTTCAAAGGCGTGATTATTATACCAACCTGCCGAAGCGGTTTTCTTTACGGTAGCTTCCCGTTCATAGCAAACCGACAAGGTCGCTGCACCGCCTGCATAGGCGCTGATAATACGTGAAGACAAACCATAGCCCGCACTGCCACCTATGATCAATACACGCTTGGGCGCATCGGTTAATGGGTTCTGCTGGGCAAATTTTATTTGTTGTGCCACATTTTCTGCACAACCTAAGGGGTGAGCCGTGGTACAAATAAAACCACGAATTTTGGGTTGAATAATCATTTCAGAGCTCGATATTATTTTTGAATACTAGAGAGGCGTTAGTTCCGCCAAAGCCAAAACTGTTACTCATCACGCACTGCAGGTCAGCCTTTTCACTTTGCCTGCAAATAGACTGCGTCAACGGAGATGCTTCCATCACATCAATATTTTGACTGCCCGCGATAAAGCCATTGCGCAGCATTAACAGGCTATAAATAGCTTCTTGTGCACCGGCCGCACCGAGGCCATGGCCAGTGATAGATTTAGTTGAAGAGACTTTAGGTAATGAATTAGAATCCGAGCCTGCAAAGGCATCGTGAATCGCTTGTAGCTCAACCACATCACCAGCTGGTGTACTCGTACCATGGGCATTCACATAATCCACACTGTGCTCTTGCACGGCCATTTGCATACAGCGCACAGCCCCTTCTCCCGATGGTTTTACCATGCCGTCGCCATCACTGCTGGCTCCATAACCCACCAGTTCGGCAAGAATAGTGGCGCCGCGCTTTTGTGCGTGCTCCAAGCTTTCTAATACTAGGATGCCTGCGCCTCCGGAAATCACAAAGCCATCACGCTGCTCATCATAGGGGCGCGATGCCTGACTGGGCTTGTCATTAAATTTTGTCGACAAGGCTCCCATGGCATCAAACTGTACCGCCATCGTCCAATCGGGGTCGTCGGCTCCTCCGGCAATCATCACATCCTGCTTACCCAGCTTGATTTGCTCACTGGCCACACCAATGGCATGGGAACCCGAGGCACAGGCGGAACTCACCGCATAAGACACCCCTTTAATTGCAAAGGCGGTGGCCAAACAGGCCGTCACCGAGCTAGCCATGCCTCGAGTGACTCGGTAGGGGCCTACTTTACGTATGCCTCTGTCCTTTAATATGCCCACCGCTTCAATCGCCTCATCATAGGACACACCGCCGGTGCCAACGATCATCCCCGTGCGACCGCTACTTAATACGCTTTGCTCTAGACCACTGTTTTGAATGGCTTGCTCGGCAGCCGAGTAAGCATAGCTGCCTGCAACGCCCATAAAGCGCAGCATTTTCTTAGGTACAAACTGCTTGGCATCAAAGTCTAATGAACCACTCACATGGGAGCGCATGCCCACTTCTTGGAATTTCTCGTTAAAGCTTATGCCACTGCGTCCTTGCCATAGTGCATCCTGCACGCTGTCGACATCATTGCCGATACTAGAAACAATACCCATTCCTGTGATAACCACTCTAGTCATTTTCAGGCTCCTTTTCACCCGCTTTACTATCAGCAGGAATCAAAGCAGCCTTAAGTCCCTTGGCGCTATATATTTCCCTGCCGTCAGCATAGACAAAGCCATCGCCAATACCCATCACCATGCCACGCTTCACAATACGTTTAATGTGCACATGAAATGTCAGCACCTTAACCTCTGGCAGTATCTCGCCGTATAGCTTAACCTCACCCACACCCAGAGCGCGGCACTTGCCCACACTGCCAGACCAAGCCATATAAAAGCCGAGGGTCTGCCACATGGCGTCCAAACCTAGGCAGCCCGGCATAATAGGGTCGCCTGGGAAGTGGCATTTAAAAAACCATAGGTCGGGGTGAATATCGAACTCGCCGATGATCTCGCCGCGTCCGTATAAACCACCTTCTGTACTGGCGTGTACCACGCGGTTGAGTAGCTTCATCTCACCCTGGGGCAATTGCATACCCGATCCACCGGGTATTTGAATATCATCAAAATAGTCTTTATCGATCACAACGGCTTCGCTTGGCATATTGAATTTCAACACTGGGCTTTAGAGGCCAACACTATAGAAATTTCAGTCCACACACGCTTGACCGCTGGTTTCATTGTTTTGACATCTGGTAGCAATCTCATCCCAGCTATAGCCAAAGGGTGACAAACTTCATTACTATAGGACTACTTTAATTTAGCTCCACACAGACAATGCCAATACAGTCCATTTTTCCAGCAGCGAATTCGGAAGAGTTTTTGTACTCCCTGCAAGATAGTGCTGTAGCTGGCGTTCTAAGCTGGTTGCAAAGTGATACTCAAAGCCGAATATTCAGTGAACAGATTAATTCACAATTGGTGGACATAGACTACCCTGCGGCGTTGCAAGAACTTACTAAAAACAGCAAGAGCCTAGAACAGAGCTCAACGGCATTTATGGCGCTGTTTGCACAGATACTCAGCCACACTATCGAACAATTCAGTGTTAGCGGCCTAGAGCAGCTCCACAGTGACTCTCAATATATTTTTATCAGTAATCACCGCGATGTATTACTAGACCCCTTACTAGTGAACCTAGCCCTGCAACAACACAATATGGCCAATGCCCGCTGCGCCATTGGCAGCAACCTACTTGAAGATGATTTATTAGCAGCCTATCTACGCCTGTCTGGCTGCTTTGTTGTACCCCGTGATGACATGCCCATGCGTACTATGATTATGCGCCTACGACAATTGTCCAAGCATATTCACAACTTGCAATCACAACACAATATTTGGATTGCTCAACGCGAAGGTCGCGCCAAAGACGGTTGGGATACAACCAACCCCGCATTAATAAAAATGTTATTGCTAGGCAAAGACAAAAGCCAAGATCAAGCCAGCTATTTAAATGCTAAAAATATAGTGCCGGTATCCATATCTTACGAGTGGGACCCCTCCGACGCAGAAAAAGCCGAGGAACTGGCGATCAAATCAGCTGATGAGAATACAGACTACCGCAGCGATAGCATGCAGCATTTGTTGAATAGCTTATTTAGCAATAAGGGACGTGTAAATATAGTTTTTGGCCCCCCCTTGGTCACTACCGAACAAGATACTCCCGCCAACATCGCGCAAAGCTTGGATCAATTTATTCAGAGTAATTTTTCCCTATTCCCTAGTCACTTGGTTGCCCACAAGATCAAAAACCAAGTAGCACTCACAAGCGGCGATAAAGTGACTTTAAAGCAACTGCAACAACGCATTAAAAACACTAATGACACGGTAATGCAGGACAATTTACTAGATTTATATGCCAATGTAACCGAACAGCGCAACCGCTACACTTGAATGTGGTACCGTTGCCCCCCTATGGCAAACCACGATATCAACAGAGAACCCCAACCCTCGGTCAGCATTTCCACCGTCAAGGCGATTAATAGTTATTTAACCGCTCAGCAGCACTGTGTGGATAGCCTTTGGGTGAATACAAATCTAAGCACAAGCTGCCTAGACGACCCTGATTTACGCATTCCCTTAAGCGAGTATATGCACATTTGGGATAATGCACTGTTGATCAGTAACGATACTGCACTGGGTTTACATATCGGCGAGAAAAGTGACTCATCCGCTATGGGTCTAGTTGCCAATGTGCTGATTCACGAGGAAAGCTTTGGTGACAGCCTGCACCAGTACGCCCGTTTATATAGTTTAGTGAATGACGGTATTCAGCTAGAACTAGTAGAAGGGGAAAAAACCAGCAGCCTGTTTTTTAAGCACCTCGATCCTACATATTACAAGATACAAGATATTGAACGCACCCTAGCCATCTGCCTCACGCGATCACGCTTATTCATACAAACAGACATACAGCTCAGTCGCGTTGGTTTTGCACATGAGCAGCAAGACTATCACGCCGAATACCAGCGCATATTTAATTGCCCTGTTGAATTCAATCAAGACACTAGCTTTTTAGAAATTGACAATGAATTACTCAAGCATGTGCCCTTGGGAAAAAACCCCTATACCCGCTCCGCCCTGCTGAACTATTCAAACCGCGCCTTAAATAAAATTAACCGCAAGCGTTTCAGCAACCAAGTGCGAAATCATATTATCGATTTGCTGCAGCACAAAAAAGCTGACGTGGACGAAGTCGCCAAGCGCTTGCATATGAGTCGCCACACCCTGTACCGTAAACTCAAACTAGAAGACCTAGCCTTCCAAGATTTAGTCGAAGAGATTCGCAAGGAAAAAGCCATTGCCATGGTTCAAGAGCCACAACCTTCCCTAAGTGAAGTGGCATTTTTATTGGGTTTCTCCGAGCTAAGCTCCTTCAGTCGCGCCTTTAAACGCTGGACAGGACAAAGCCCAAAGCAGTTCCGCAATAGCTCCAGCTAAGAACTGCAACTCACCTCTAAACCACAAGCCCACTCGGGAGCCGGTTCCGCATAGGCCTGCATTTTGGGCTGCTCCGCAAAGGGATCACTCAGCAGCTGCAATAAAACATCAATCTCTGAATAATTTTTTTGCAACGCCTTATCTATCGCCTGCTGGGCTAAGTAGTTGCGCAATACGTACTTTGGATTAATAGTTTGCATGCGAATATGCCGCTGGGTATCGTCTGACGACTCTGCTTGCAAGCGCAGCTGATAAACGTCTAACCATTGATGTATAGCTTCACGGTTCATGAATAGGTCGGTAACAGCCGTCCTTGCTAGGCTATCCGCATTAGCAGACGCAGGCAGGCTACTAAGCGCTCGATAAAAATTAGTATAATCGGGGTGGTTTTCTTGTAGTAGCTTAAACAAGCTGGCAATCAGCTCCTCGTCGCCCTCTTGTTTAATCTCCAACCCCAACTTGTTTAATAACAGTGCTTCGTACTCGGCATTTAAGGTCGGTGAATACTGTGCAATAGCCGCACGTGCATCGTCCTCTTCGACCCAGGGCAGAAAACAACTAATCCAGGCGATCAAATTCCACTGGCCTATTTGTGGCTGCTGATTAAAGGCATAGCGCCCCTGGTGATCCGAGTGATTGCATACATGGCCCGCATTCCAAGCCTCCATAAAACCGAAGGGGCCGTAGTCTAGGGTCAAACCCAGCACAGACATATTGTCGGTATTCATCACCCCGTGGCAAAAACCCACCCCCTGCCACTGGGCAATCATAGATGCAGTGCGCTTAACCACTTCCTCAATAAAGGCCAATACGGGCTTGGATTGTTTCAAACATTCAGGATAGTAATTTTCAATAGTGAAATCGATCAGCTGCTTCAGTTGCTCGTGCTGGCCGCCGTGGTAGAAATGCTCAAAGCTGCCAAAGCGAATATGGCTGGGGGCCATACGCACCACCAGCGCCGCCGTTTCTACCTCTTCTCTATAGATAGGTGCATCACTGGCAAACAGGGCCAATGCGCGCGTAGTCGGTATGCCTAAACCGTGCATCGCCTCTGAGCAAAGATATTCACGAATGCTAGAGCGCAACACCGCACGCCCATCAGCTCCTCTAGAATACGGTGTAGGGCCTGCGCCTTTAATTTGTATATCCCAATACTCACCGGTCTGGTTTTCCACCTCGGCCAATAACAAGGCGCGCCCATCGCCCAACTGACCCGCCCACTGACCAAATTGGTGGCCGGAGTAGACCTGCGCGAGGGGACGAGACTTGGGCCAAGGCAATTGCCCAGTCAAATACTGGGTGAACTCGGGCTCGTCAACGCTATCGCTATCTAGGTCTATTAAGGCGGCTGCACTGGAGCTGTGACTGATCAATTTAAAATCATCAAATGCGGATGGTCTAACAGAAGTAGAAAATGCACTGCCTAGATCGGCAAAGCGGTTGTGCAGCACAAGCTGCGAAATGGATTTTAACGAAGTGCTGACAGGTGAATTCATTCACCTATTATCTAAGACTTAGACGGTGGAGGATAGGGCTAAAGTAGAAGGGGCATGCTCGGCCCACAATAAAACAGCAGATAACGAAATAGCAGCTATCCATGATCCGACGGGAATGTAACGCATATCAATTCCTTCTTACGTAAATATTTAGTCAAAAAAATGCCGGGACAAAGTCCCGGCCAATAAGCGACTGTGGAGATAAGACATCCCAACGTACAAGGGGGAAGGAACGTAAGCATGCTAGCTTGGTTTCTTAATTTGTCCGTTGCGACGAATTAAGGTAATAATAATCATTCTCATTTAAGGCGTCAAGCGTTAATGGGAATTATTCTCAATTATTTTCATTGCGCGTAAAAAAGCCCACCCGCATTTATAATGCGGGTGGGCTCTGGCAGTACTGGCTACTTAGGCTGCTTAACCACACGTAGATAAGGCTTAACTGTGTCCCAACCCTCTGGATACACTTTCGCCGCGTCTTCATTGTTCACGCCAGGTACGATGATCACGTCTTCGCCCTGCTTCCAGTTAACAGGTGTCGCAACCTTGTGCTTAGCGGTTAGCTGCATCGAATCGATTACACGCAAGATCTCGTCAAAGTTACGGCCGGTGGTCATTGGGTAAACAATGATCAGCTTAATGTTCTTGTCAGGGCCAACAATAAATACCGAGCGCACGGTAGCATTGGTCATCGCGGTGCGACCTTCAGCAGAGCCTTCTTCGTCCGCAGGGAACATATTGTATAGTTTGGCTACGCTTAGGTCGGTGTCGGCGATAACAGGATAGTTCACTTTTACACAGCCCACTTCTTCCACGTCGACTAGCCACTTCTGGTGATCGTCAACAGGGTCAATACTCAAGCCGATAATCTTAGTATTGCGTTTTTCAAATTCAGGTTGCAACTTAGCCAAGTAAGCTAACTCAGTGGTACATACTGGAGTGAAGTCTTTAGGGTGTGAAAACAATACTGCCCAGCCCTCGCCCATCCAGTCGTGAAAGTCGATATTGCCCTGCGTAGTGTTGGCCTGAAAGTTTGGCGCTTGGTCGTTGATGCGTAATGACATGATGATCTCTTTAATGGTTTTACAGTACGTTTTTAATAGTTTGGGTATTATAGTAGTTTTTGGGGGTTTGGCTTAGTTTTTTACGATAGGTATATGATGTTTATCGCGCAACCATCCGTAATAATCGAATTTGCACAAACGCCACTCATTGCGATATAAAGACCGCTCTACAAGCTCATACTAAGGGGGGATCATGGCCAAAGAAACTAGGCTTTCACAGTTTTATATTAAGCACCTATTGTCCAACCTTACCCAGCGGGGTGTAGATACCAGCCAGTTTCAAACCAAGGGTTTATGGGGTTTAAAGATAACCTCCCTCACCGTCCCCCTGTCTGATTTTATTGGCCTATGCGAACTGGCCAGAACTGAATTAGGTGAGCCATTATTCTCCCTGCAGATAGCCGCCAATACCTTGCCGCCCTCACACGGTGTACTGGGCCTACTGATGCAAAGCTGTAAAAACATGGGCGAAGCCATCAAACTGGGTTACAAGTTTCAACACCTTACCCGTACGGGACATTTAAGCTCATTAACCTTTGATGGTCATACCGTCACCAGCCGCCTTGACACAAAGGGACAGGACCCCGAATTTATCGCCCCTTTTGTTGAGTACTGTCAAGGCAATTTGCACTCGATAGCCAGCCATCTCACGGGGCATATGCAAACAATTCAAGCGCTCGAGATCCACTTCAAACATCAACCGCGCGCGCCAATCAGAAGCTATAAAAAAATACTGCACAACGACAACATCAAATTTGGCCAAGCTGAAAATCAAGTTATATTCTCCCGCGAGGTCATGGATATGCCGATTTACTTTTCCGATGACTCCGCCAAAGAAAAGCTACTAGATGAAGCGAACCGACAGCTTCGCGAGCAGAGCACAAGTAATAGCTTAAGCGAGAAAATCAAACAACTGCTACAACAGCAAGAGCCTTTTAGGCCTTTATCTTTAGAGCAGTGCGCAGAGAAATTAAATAGCAGTGTCAGTACGGTTAAACGCAAGCTACAAGAGGAAGAGAGTACTTATCGTAGCCTGTTAGATAAAGTTCGCGAAGACTTAGCCAACCACTACCTACGAGGTTCGGAGTTAAGCGTAGAGCAAATCTCCATCAGTATAGGTTTCAGCAATGCCGCAGCCTTTTCTCGTGCCTTTAAACGCTGGTCTGGGCAAACACCACAGCAGTACCGCCAACATCACGATGACTAGGCCCTGCAAGCTATTCGGCATAAGCTAAAAAGGTAAGTTTGAGCTGTGAGTGGTCAAAACCTCCACGCAAGGAATTAAGCCACATGTAGCGCGCCGCTTGATTTGCGACACGTTGACACTTCTTTTGCGACTCGTTAATCGGTGTTTAATCGTCATTTAACGCGCATTTAAACATCTTTTAATCGGCATTAGAACATTGGCATGCTGCCCAGCATGTCGGCCTGCATCTTTGGGGCAGCTTCCGCGGCTTCATTCCAGACCAATAACTCCATCGCTTCTACCCCCTCTCCACCGCCTACGGTGTACTTAATGGGGCGGGTCTCCATGTGCAGGCCATCAAATACTTTGCGTATGTCGGGGTGGTCGTTGATGCTAATGATCACCTTGCCGTCGATGCTGCGCGCCAGGTCGGCCATTAGCTCATAGTGTTCAAAGCCGAAGTCACAACCATAGCCCTCCGTCTGCCAGTACGGCGGGTCAAGGTAGTGCAGCGTGTGCGGGCGGTCGTATTTAGCCACGATCTTCTCCCAGCTAAGGTGTTCTATATAAGTAGACATCAGGCGCAGATGGGCCTGACTCATGTCTTCCTCTAACCTGAACAGATTCAGCCTAGGTGGACTGGTGGTGGCAGTGCCAAAACACTGACCGTCAACCTTGCCGCCAAAGGCGAGCTTCTGCAGGTAGTAGAAGCGCGCTGCACGCTGTATGTCGGTGAGGCTTTCAGGGGGTGTTTGCTGCTGCCATTCGTATATTTTGCGGCTGCTCAGCGCCCACTTAAACTGGCGCATCAACTCCTCTGGGTGGTGCTTTAGCACCCTATACATATTGACCAGCTCGTCGTTGACGTCGTTGAGGACTTCGACCTTGGCTTGTGGCTTGGCAAAATACATAGCGCCTGCGCCACAGAAGGCTTCTACATAGCACTCGTGGGCGGGGAATTTGGGCAGTATCCAGTCAATCAAACGGCCTTTGCCGCCGATCCACGGAATGATGGGTTTATGCATGTTCTTGAGTCTCTTTTTTGCTATGCTCCCCCCGCCGTCGACGGCGGGGCAGCTTTGGTTAACTCGCAGTGTGCATGCACTGTGTTTTGATGGCATAGGAGTGGTGTTGACGCACCGCCCCTGTGCCGCTGTCTTTACCTTATTTAATACGAATGCCCAACAGGCGTTTAAACCGCTTATTCAGCATCACCGCGTGATAGAACAAAGAGCGCGTCCTGTGCGGCGCCTTGCCATACTTCATCGCCTCTTTGAATATCAGCGCAGCATCATCCCAGCTCACTTCCCTAGGCGCTTCCCCTGGTACATACAGCATCGCTTTGACCTGTCCATGCTCACCCACCAAAGCGTCGTGCAGCGCTGCGGCCAGTGCGTAGAACGGGTGCCAGCGGGGATAGATGAAGGTCAGCAGCCACGGCACGCTGGCACCGTTGGTCAGTGCTCCCACGCATACTTCTATATAAGCGCCTTTAGGGTAGCCAGTGCCCAAGTAGAAGCGCAGCAGCTCGCGTACATACCACAGCCCCGCGATAGTGCGGTGTGGGCTTGCCACTAGGTCGTTATCGAATCCAGTCTTCATGCTGTCCCCTGACTCAAGAAGGTGGCGATCTCGTCATTCATGCTCTGAATGATGGCCTGAAAGTCTTTGCGCTTAATCTTGCGCCCCTTCACCGACTTGATGTAATCGCTCTCTAGGGCATCTAAGAACGCCACCACTTCACCCAGACTATTGGCTTTAGCCAGTTGCAAGTCCACCAGCTGCTCTGTGGTTTCATCCCGTTTACGGCGGGTTGCTTCGATTTGAACAATCTTAATATCTGCCGCCGTGCCTTGGTCTGCTTTAATGCGGTTGGCGCGTTGCTCCTTGATGATCCATCCCGTCAGCTTGCACTTGCCAGCGTTGCCCGTAACACTGGATTTAGTCGCCTCGACTAGACCAAATAATTCTTGTTGCTGCTCCTCCTCACTCAGCTCTGGGTCTTCTAACTCCGGGAGTTTTTCTAGCAACTTGTCCAAGACTTCTTCCAAAGCCTCACAGGGGTAATCCAAAGCCACAGGTAACGGCTCTAAGTCTTGCTCTTTTGCACCGGCTTTCATTAAGGCTTGGCGGCGCTGTTCCAGCGCCTCCATAACCCCTTTAGGGTGGTTCCTACGCTGACTAGTTTCAGTTGCCTCTAAATACAATTCAGCGTCACGATCATAGGTGAGCGCCAACACATCATCAGCCATATTAAAACCGGGGAATACATTCTGTATTTGATCCAATGTAAGTTTGTAGTGGTCAATAGAAACAACGCCATCAAATATATATATTTTATTCATCTTAATAGCCTATGCGGTCAGCTCTACGTTTAGCGGAATGATGGTTAAATGCGTGCAATTGCGGGTTTCAATTTGCATTCGCACAATACCATTGGCTGGTACTTGCCACGGGTTGATAAAAATAATCTCAAACACGGGGGCCGAGCCATCCACCCAATTGCGCTGTTCACCGGTAGGGTGCTGCTTAATTAAACCACCACTACTATTTAGGAGCCGCGCGCCTTTATAGGTATT
>Ga0105356_10002198_pt1 | contig 19472 bp, 15 predicted proteins | sample GOMGulsemesocosm_3_FD_83502 | JGI IMG/M metagenome (GOLD analysis project Ga0105356, IMG submission 83502) | Methane-oxidizing microbial communities from mesocosms in the Gulf of Mexico - GOM9D Gulf of Mexico | ecosystem: Environmental > Aquatic > Marine > Cold seeps | place: Gulf of Mexico... | reverse complement strand
CAAAAAGGAGGGAAGTTGTAATGTAAATAGAAATTTTCTTCACCTTCATAAGACGGCATGTCTATTTTGTTGGAATCTCTAGAAGTTCCTAAAGTAACAGTAGCCAAAGCTTGTGTTTCTCCACGTGTAAAGATAGAAGAACCATGTGTAGAAGGCAAATAATCAACTTCTGTCCAAATTGGTCTGATCTCATCAGTCTTACGACCATCTAAACGCAAACCTTCACTTAATGTCAATTCACGAACAGCTTCTTTTTCAGCTTTGCTATAGTAACCTCCAACAAGATGACCAAATTCTGCCATCTCTTCTTCAGTAAATGAAGCTTTCACTTCTTCTTTAACCTCAGCAAATGCAGCGCTACGTTCTGCTTTAGAAGTTCCCTTCTTAGCAATAGCATAACATTTATCGTAAGCTAAATCGTGTATTCTTTTTTGTAAATCTTCGTTTACTTCAGCAGTTGCATATTCACGAACTTCTTTTTTACCAAAAGCTTCCGCTAAACGTAATTGAGCTGCAATTTGTACTTTAATAGCCTCGTGTGCAAACTTGATAGCATCTGCCATTTCTTCTTCAGAAACCTCATCCATTTCACCTTCAACCATCATTACTGAATCAGCAGAAGCTCCAATCATCATTTCAAGATCAGACTCTTCTAATTGAGCACGTGTTGGGTTGATTACAAATTCACCATTTACACGACCAACTCTAGCTTCAGAGATAGCACACTCAAATGGAAAATCAGACAATTGAATAGCTGCTGATGCTGCCAATCCTGCCATAGCTTCTGGCATCACATTTTCGTCATGAGACATTAATTGAATCATAACCTGCGTTTCTGCATGGTAATCTTTTGGAAATAAAGGACGTAAAACACGGTCTACTAAACGCATAGTTAATACTTCACCATCACTTGGTCTTGCTTCTCTTTTAAAGAAACCTCCAGGATAGCGTCCTGCTGCTGCAAATTTTTCACGATAATCTACCGTCAATGGTAAAAAATCAACATCTGCTTGTTTGTAATTGGAAACAACTGTACATAACATCATACAGTTTCCTGACTGCACAACAACGCTACCATGAGCTTGTTTTGCTAATTTTCCAGTTTCGATAGAAATTTCTCTACCGTCTCCTAGGTCTATGACCTCTTTAAAAACTTGTGGAATCATACTTTTAATTCTATTTTGTTAACTAAATATGTGTTGTGTGTTGTTCGGGGTTGTTGAATTCCCTGTGGAGTAATACTAAGGTACTAAAATAGAAAAGAGGCAATTAAAAATTGCCTCTTTTAGGTGTTTTATTTTCTCAAACCTAATTCCTTGATGATTTCACGATATCTTACGATATCACTTTTGATCAAGTAATCTAATAAACTTCTACGTTTACCTACCAATTTAACTAATGAACGTTCTGTGTTGTAATCTTTACGATTCGTTTTAAGATGTCCGGTTAAGTGATTGATACGGTGTGTGAACAAAGCAATCTGTCCTTCTGTAGATCCAGTGTTTGATTCAGCACCTCCGTGCTTTTTGAAAATTTCTTTTTTTGCTTCAGTAGTTAAATACATGCTAACATTAAATTTTGTTATTAATAATTTTTATGTATTGATAATGTAATATCAAGGCTGCAAAGATACTATTATTTTGCTACCGAGCAATTGTTTTTAAATTATTAAAATATTTAATTAAATATTTTAAAGTATGACAGTCAGGGTTTTACTAATTGTTTTTATAAATTTTAAAATACGCAAGCATTTAAGGTTTGTGAAAAATAGTATGGGATTGTTTTTTTTGGTATTGTAATATTGATTTTCGATTAAAATGCAATAAGGTTGCTGTTGTGCATCTGAGTATAAACGTTGTTTTGGCTTTTTGAGACGGAATTTAAGGGTAGAAGAGAATTCAGTAAGTTTTAGTAACTTTAGAATTCAAACCTTAATGCGATCTACTTATGAAGAAAATGGCAATTTATTGGCAAATAATAATTGCACTTGTTTTGGGACTTGTTTTCGGGCTGTGGTTTCCAGATTATGTAGATTATGTAGGTTGGATGGGAGAAGTGTTTATAAGATCTTTAAAAATGGTTATTGTACCGTTGATTTTGACCTCCGTTATTTCAGGTATTGTAAATATTGGAAGTCTTAAGAAAATAGGGAAAATAGGAATCAAAACGATTGGGTACTATATTACAACCAGTATGTTTGCTATTGTAATCGGATTGTTAATGGTGAATTTGATAAAGCCTGGTGTTGGAGCCGATTTGGGTGTTGTTGATTCGGTGGACGGCTTGACTTTGGCAGAAGAATCTTTCGGGCAAACTTTAATTCAAATCATTCCAACCAATATATTTGAAGCTTTTGTTAGCGGGAAAATGCTTTCGATTATATTTTTCGCAATATTAATGGGCGTGTTCATTGGTAAGATTTCTAAGAAGCCAAGAAAGCTTTTTATTCGTTTGTCGAATGCAGGTTTTGAATTGATGATGAAAATTACTCAATTTGTTATTCTATTTACACCACTTGGCGTTTTTGGTATTGTTGCTTTACAAGTAGCAAGTCAAAAAGATTTGTCTACAGTCGGTGAAAGACTCGGGCTTTACATGATTGCTGTAATAGCTGCATTGATTTTGCACAGTTGTGTGATACTTCCTTTGATTTTAAAATTTGTTGGAAAAATAAATCCCTTTTTACATTTCAAAGCAATGTCGGTTCCTTTGTTAACTGCATTTTCAACTTCTTCCTCATCGGCAACTTTACCTTTAACAATGGAAGCAATAGAAAATAAGGCAGGGGTGTCAAATAAAGTATCTAGTTTTGTTTTGCCTTTGGGAGCTACAATCAATATGGATGGTACCGCTTTGTACGAATGTGTTGCAGCTTTGTTTATAGCACAAGCTTATGGGATTGATTTGGATTTTGGACAACAAATTATTGTGGTAATTACTGCTTTATTGGCTTCAATTGGAGCAGCAGGAATTCCTATGGCAGGGTTGGTAATGATTACTGTGATACTTTCTGCAGTAAATTTGCCTTTGGAAGGAGTGGGGTTAATTTTAGCGGTTGATAGGGTATTGGATATGTTTCGTACCGCTGTAAATGTATGGAGTGATAGTTGCGGAGCAGCAGTAATAGCCAAAAGTGAAGGTGAGGTATTGAATTATACCAAACGTGATTCGGAATGGTTGGGGAAGAAATAATACCAATTAAATTTTAAACTATATACAAAGCTTTGATGTTTAATTGGTGTAAAAGTATTCTTTGATTTATAGAAGCAAAAAAATACCCCCAAGATTTTTTAGATTTTGGGGGTGTTTTATTTTTTAAGATCTTATTTTTTGATTTAATATCAAATCTAAATACAAATTGATTTGTTTTTTGATATTTTTTCTTTCATAAATGGCATCTAAGAAACCGTGTTCTAATAAAAATTCAGAACGCTGAAATCCTTCTGGCAAGTCTTTTCCTGTAGTGTCTTTTACAACTCTAGGTCCAGCAAAAGCAATTAAGGCATTGGGTTCAGCAATATTAATATCTCCTAGCATGGCAAAAGAAGCTGTAATTCCACCAGTTGTTGGGTCAGTACATAAAGAAATATAAGGCACTTTTGCTTTGGCTAATAAAGCCAGTTTGGCAGAGGTTTTTACCATCTGCATCAGAGATAAAGGAGCTTCTTGCATACGTGCTCCTCCCGATTTAGAAATCATTAAAAAAGGAATTTTATGTTTGATAGAGTAATCAATAGCTCTTGCTATTTTTTCACCAACAACACTTCCCATAGAACCTCCAATAAAAGCAAAATCCATACAAGCAATTACCAAATCTTTTCCTAAAGATTTTCCAACAGCAGTTTTAACCGCGTCTTTTAATTTTGTTTTCTTTTGTGCGTCTTTTAATCTATCTGGATAGGCTTTTGTATCCGAAAAATTTAAAGGATCAACAGCTTCCAATCCGCCATTCAATTCTTTAAATTTGCCATCAAATAAAATTTCAAAATATTCAGCACTTCCAATTCTTACATGGTATCCATCTTCACGACTTACATATAGGTTTTGTTTTAAGTCTTCCGTATCTACAATCTTTCCGCTAGGTGTTTTGTACCATAATCCTTTAGGGACGTCTTTTTTAGCTTCAGTAGGCGTATGAATTCCTTTCTCTATTCTTTTAAACCAAGATGACATATAGTTCTGTTTTAGGGGGCTAATTTACTAAAAAAATAAAGAGAAACTGAAAAATAATTCAGTTTCTCTTTAGTAAAAATAGTTTGTTAGATAAGCTATTAAAGAGTATCTACGTTGTTAAGATCTTCAAAGGCAGCTTTTAAACGTTCTTTGAAAGTAATTTCACCTTTTCTTAACCAACCTCTTGGGTCGTAGTATTTTTTGTTAGGAGCATCAGCACCTGTTGGGTTTCCTATTTGAGATTGTAAGTATGCTGTATTTTCTGCATAGAAGTCTCTAATTCCTTCCATAAAAGCATATTGTAAATCTGTATCGATATTCATTTTAATTACACCGTAAGAAATTCCTTCTCTGATTTCTTCAACTGTAGATCCAGATCCACCGTGGAATACAAAATCAATAGTGTTATGTGGTACGTCGTATTTTTTAGAGATAAAATCTTGAGAGTTTTTCAAGATTTTTGGAGTCAATTTTACATTACCTGGCTTGTATACACCATGTACATTTCCAAATGCTGCTGCAATTGTAAATTTATCACTTACTTTTAATAATTCTTCGTAAGCAAAAGCAACTTCTTCTGGCTGTGTGTATAATTTAGATACATCTACGTCAGAATTGTCAACACCATCTTCTTCTCCTCCTGTAATTCCCAATTCAATTTCTAAAGTCATACCCATTTTAGCCATACGAGCTAAGTATTCTTTACAAATTTCAATATTTTCTTCAATAGGCTCTTCAGACAAGTCAATCATATGAGAGCTGTATAAAGGAGCACCTGTTTCTGCAAAGTGTTTTTCACTAGCATCTAACAAACCGTCAATCCAAGGCAATAATTTTTTAGCAGCATGATCTGTATGTAAAATTACTGGTACACCATAAGCTTCTGCCATTTGGTGAATGTGTTTTGCACCTGCGATACCACCTGCAATAGCTGCTTTTTCTCCTTCGTTAGAAAGACCTTTTCCTGCATTAAATTGCGCACCTCCATTAGAGAATTGAATAATTACGGGAGCGTTCAATTCTTTTGCTGTTTCTAAAACTGCATTGATTGTGTTAGAACCAATTACGTTTACAGCTGGTAAAGCGAAACCTTTTTCTTTTGCGTATTTAAAAATTTCTTGAACTGCATCTCCTGTAGCAACTCCTGGTTTGATATTGTGACTCATGGTTTAAAGATTTTTTTAAAATTTTAAGGCAAAAGTAAGTATTTTTAATTGGTTTTGGAGTACAATCAGCTAAGATGATGTCGAAAAAGGACGAAATCGTTGTAGGGAAATGAAGGTGAAATGAACGTTTTAAGAGGTAGAAATATAGCTAAAAAGGATAGTTGATACCAATATTAAGGACGGCATTGTTGAAATTGTAATTTCGAAACCATTTTTTTTGTTCTAAATAGGGTTCGTATGTTTTGAATCCTAAATCCAAGCGGAGTACTAAGAAGTTGAAATCGTATCGAACTCCAAACCCAGAACCTATTGCTATGTTTTTTAGAGATTTTAGGCCTAAGAATTTTTCATTCGGTGTGGTCAATTTGGAATTTGTAATGTCCCAAATGTTTCCTGCGTCTATAAAAAGTGCGCCTTTCAAACTGTTGGTAATATCAAATCTGTATTCTAGACTGGTAATAAATTTAAAATTTCCCACGTTGTATTCAAGTCCTGTTTTGCTGGAACCAGGACCAAGGTCGTAAGTTTTCCAAGCTCTAATGTCACTAGACCCTCCAATAAAGTAACTGTTAGAAAAAGGGATTTCGCTAGAGTTTCCGTAAGGAATTGCTATTCCTAGAAAAGATCGATAAGCTAAAACAGAAGAAGATGATGTTTTCCAGAATTTTTTAAATTCAAAATCACTTCTGATAAACTGAGCAATTGGAATGTCTAAAATGGTCTTCTTTCCATCTGTTTTGGTTTTTGTCAATGCAGAAGTTAAGTTTCCTGAAGCTGAAAATTTAGATTTGAAAAAAATATAATCGTTGTCTTTGAAGTCAAATTGAGTGTTGTAGGTATATGCATAAGAAATAGAGGGACTTATATAATCTGTAGTAAGTATGTTGTGTCGTTTTTCTATGTTTTTTGCAATTCGAAATTCGTCTGGATTTGAGGTTTCAAAAATTGTAGTTATATTATTTGCAATAAAATCAAGTGCAGTAGTTGTTGTTATGGGAGAAGATGGGAAATAATCTTCCTGTATTGTTTTTAGTTTTTTGTATTCTGAAGAATAGATGTTGAAATACAGGTCTTTATTGATGTTTTTTACATATTGTGCATTTACTAATTCTACGTTGTGTTTTTTTCGTTTGCTAGATTTCCATGAGAAATCAATAATTCCTGTAAATTTTTGTTTGTCAAGTCCAATGTTTTTTTGAAAACTAGCCCCGATGGAAATCAATGTTTTTGGTGCCATTCTTTTAGGAACAATCTTGTTTGTATTGAAAGGTAAAATAAAACGGGGGATTTCTAAAGAGGCATCTGCACCGATTTCCCAAGAATTAAAAGGGCTGTCATTGTTACCTGTGTTTTTTGATACATCGAAAATTGAACCTTGAAAGGAGAGCTTGAAAATTTCTGCTCCTTTAAAGGTGTTCCTATTTAGAAAAGAAAAACCACCAGAAAATCCGAGTTGTTTGATGTTGGAATGTATGGCTTCTGTATTTACTCCGATAGAGTATTTTTTTGATGGAGTTAATATAATTTTTGCAGTCAATTCATTTTCGTTAATTTCTTCATATTTGATTTTTACAAGTTTGAAGTTCTTTAAAAGTTTTAAATGATTGCGTGTGAGGTTACGTGTGCTGTCTTTATAAATTTGATCAGATTCGATAAAAATGGAATTGAGTAAAGATTTGGGGCGGTATTTTAATTTTTCATGAGAATAGAAAGTATAGCCTTTGTAATGTACAGTGTCTTTAAAAGGTTCTCCTATTTTGTGATAACTGTAATCGGAGAAAATTCCAATTTTTGAGATTTTTTGAGATTTTAAAGGATGTGTTGTGATTTCTCCATTTTTTTCTGACAAACGATCCGTTATTTTTAGCAAGACTTCTGTTTTATGAGAAGTGGCTGCGGTGTCTATTTCGTAAAAACCTATTAGGTTCTCAGAAAAGTGATAGATTCCTGAGTTTCGAAACAAAGTAGTCAATCTTTTAGCTTCCTTTCTAAAATTGAGATCTTGGTAGCGATCTCCTTTTTTTAAATAAGAGATATTCCGTGATTTCTGGTATAGAGAGTCTATTGTTTTAGAATCTATGCTGGTGTGAATGCTATCTAAAAAATAAGGAGCGTTTCTAGTTATGTTGTAGTTAACTTCTGCTTTTTTTACTTTTAAATTGACCGTGTAGTTGACCAGTGCATCAAAATACCCTTGGTTAAAATAATACGTTCTTAGTTTTTCTGCGCTTTGCTTTGCTTTTTTTTCGTCTAAAATTACTGGAGCTTCTCCTTTTGTTAAAAACCATTTGTTTCGATTTTTGTAAGAGTTACCCATTTTAATTGTTTGTTTTTCTGAAAAAACAGATTTGAAGAAATTATGTGTTTTAGGATGTTTTTTTAACCATTCAGCGTAGGAACGTTCGTAATCTTTGTTTCCTAAATTGTAAAGATATAGAGGCAAAGGCAGTCCAATTGATTTTTGGTTGGGTCTCTGTATAATGAAATCTTTGATAGCCGAATCAAATTTATTTGTTCCGTCCACCGAAATTTCATTTTTCCGAAGCAAGTACTCGTTTTTTTCAACATATTTAGTTGAATTACAGGCGCTAAATATCCCTAGGACTCCTATGCTAAATGAAAACAATATCTTGAAATTTTTACGCAACAAAAAAGAAATTTAAATTGGCTCTAAAAATAACACTTTTGAATGGTATAATTGTTCTGTAAAGGGAACTGTTTGTTTTGTTTTTTAGATTGGCGCTTAAAAAGTGTATTTTTGCTCTCCTAATTTTATGTCAAAAGAAAGAATTCATTTTTTGGCTAATTATGTTAAAGAAACAATTCTGTAAATATATGAGTTTATCTAAGAGTCAATTAAAATTAATAAAAAGTTTAGATCAGAAAAAGTACAGAAGTAAATTGCGATTGTTTGTGGCTGAAGGTGTAAAGGTTGTAAAAGAATTATTGGACTCTTCTTTAGAACTTCAAAATTTATTTGTCACTGAGGCTTCGAGTGGTTTGTTTTCTGATTCAGATTTTCAAATGATTTCTGAGGTCGATTTGAAAAAGATAAGTTCTCTGAAATCACCAAATGGTGTTTTGGCAATTTTTAAGATTCCAGAAGCAAAAGAATTAAGAACTTCTGATCTTATAGTCGCATTGGATGGAATAAACGATCCGGGGAATTTAGGTACTATTATACGCTTGTGTGATTGGTTTGGTATTGAACAGTTGGTTTGTTCTTTAGACACAGTGGATTGCTATAATAATAAAGTGGTACAAGCAACGATGGGATCATTGTCACGTGTGCAAATCAATTATGTAGATTTGAAGAGCTATTTGATAGATTCTAGATTGCCTAAGTATATTGCAGATATGGATGGAGAAAATGTGTATGCAGCTTCATTGGAAAAAGAAGCCATATTGATCATGGGAAATGAAGCAAATGGGATACGTCCAGAAATTCGAGAATTGTGTTCGGAGAAACTTACCATACCAAGATTTGGAAGTGTACAGGCAACAGAAAGTTTAAATGTTGCAACTGCTACAGCTATATTGCTTAGCGAGTTTAAAAGAAGTAAGTAATTCTCTCAAATACTATACAGTTAATGTGATGTTTCTATTCAAATGAGAATTTAAGAAAAACACCTCTTGATCCCATAAACTCAATTGGGTCTGTCCAAGGGCTAGGTCCACTTGCAGCATTGTCATACCTAATTTCATTTGTAAATGCAAATTGCCCTCTTATAGAAGGTGAGAATTTAAAGTAGTGGAAATAAAAATCTGCACCGAAACCAATTTCATACATGAAATTCTGTGTTTGCATTCTGAACTCACTATTGAAATTGTCATCAGGATTGCTAGAGTTGCTAGAAAAGTTATGGTCGTATGAGAAACCAGCAATTAAATAAGGCTTTATATTGTTAAGCCTGTCTGCACTGATTTTTATTAAAAAAGGCAAGTGCAAATAGGTTGAAGAAATTTCTGCAGAAGTATGTGTGTTGAAAACAGTTGGATCATCTTTGTTTATAAAATGAAGGGTGCTACTGTTGCTAGACAGTCCTGGCTCAAAACGTAAATTGAAGTTTTCATTAATTCTCATATCTCCAATCAGGCCTACGTTAAATCCAGGTTGGTTTTCTAATGTGATATTGGCATTCGGGAAATCACTTTCTTTATAGTTGATTTTAAAATCTCGAAAATTCATTCCTAGATAAAAACCCCAATGCAATTCGTATTTGTCAAAATTAGGCAATTGATGAAGTTTTCTTCTTTGACTTGTAGCTGTCAGAGAAGTTAAAAGGACTAATAGAGTTAAGATTGCAATGTTGTTTTTCATTTTATTGGTATTACAAGTTTCCCGAAAACTAAAATTATTTTGTTGCTGTATAAATGGAGGCTACTCCAAATGTAACAGGAATATCTTCCGTATTAGTAAACCCGTTTTTTTGTAAAATATTGTTGAAAGCTTTTCCATAGGGAAATGCGTTGGCAGATTCTGACAAATAAGAGTAAGCCGTTTTGTCTTTAGAAAATAACCTTCCAACCAAAGGTAAGATGTATTTTGAGTGAATTTTATATCCTTGTTTGTAGAGTTTGTTAGTAGGGACAGCTGTTTCCAAAACAACAAATTTGCCTCCTGGTTTTAAAACCCTTAAAATTTCTTTGAGTCCTTTGTCAAGATTTTCAAAATTACGGACACCAAAAGAAACTGTAATAGCATCAAAATAATTGTCTTCAAAAGGAATGTTTTCAGAGTCTCCTAAAACCATATCAATAAGATTCGATAAGTTTTTAGCTGCTATTTTTTGTTTACCTACTTCTAGCATTCCAGAAGAAATATCTAAACCAACAACTTTTTCAGGTTTTAGCTCGGCCATCATAATAGCTAAGTCTCCTGTTCCAGTTGCGATATCTAGTATTTTTTTTGGGTTGTTTTCTCCAATAAGTTTTATAACTTTTTTTCTCCATTTGACATCAATTCCAAATGAGATAACTCGGTTTAAGCCATCGTAGTTTTCAGAAATAGTATCAAACATTTGAGCTACTTGCTCTTTTTTACCAAGATTAGAGTCTTTATAAGGTATGATTTTTTTAGACATGGTCTTCTTTGAAAATTGAATTTATTAACCGTTGACAGCGACAACTGCACTTACTTTATTAGGAAGCATTTCTTTTAACATGGTCTCAATTCCATTTTTTAAAGTAACGGTTGAAGAGGGACATCCACTACAAGCTCCTTGTAAAACTACATGAACAACTTGTGTTTCTTCGTCATAGGATTGGAAAATTATATTTCCACCATCTGCTGCAACGGCTGGTTTTACATATTCATCTAAGATTCCTGCAATGTCTAATGACGTTCCTTCAAGTTCTTCTATGTTAACAGTTGGAATTTCAATTTTAGAAACAGCAATGGTTTCATCAATTACCAATTTGTTTGCTTCAATATACGATTTGATAAATTGTCGAATGTCATTTACAATGTCTGAAGTCCATTCAACAGCTTCATTTTTAGTAATGGAAACATAATTTTCAGCGATGTAAACTTCTTTGATATAAACATACTTGAAAAGTTCTACTGCAAGAGGGGAATTAGATGTCGCTTCACGATTCTTATATTCGTAATCTTTTTCAGTCAGCAATCGATTGCTTCCAAATTTCATTACAGCCGGGTTCGGTGTACTTTCTGCGTAAATCTCAATGGCAACTTTTTTAGGGGTCGCGATATCTGTTACTACTGTATTTCCTTGATTTAAATAAATTTCAACCAATTCTCTAATTTCTTCTTCAATGTCATTCCATTCTACAATATCGAATTTTTCGATAGCTATAAAATTGGCACTGATAAAAACCTTACTAACGAAAGGGAGGTGAAATAGTTGTTTTGACAACGGAGATTCCTTTGTCTCATCAACGTTGTTGTATTGATAGCTTCCTCCTTTTGTAAGGAGTTGATTGCTAGTGAATTTTACAATACTAGGATTGTTGGTTGCTTCTATTGAGATTTTATGGATAGCCATTAGAAATATTTATTTCTGCAAAAATAAACTAATTACTTACAATGTAAAAGAAAGCGTTGCGGTAATTTTAGATCTATCAAAATCTAATTTGGCGGCATTAATTTGTTGATATTGTCCATAGAAATCATAATAATCGGTTTGAGAAGTCTTCTCATAAGAAATGTCAAAATTTGTATTTTTTATTTTAAGACCTAGTCCAAAGGAAAAACCTTCCATGTCGTCGGTAGAAATGTTTCTTGCAAAAGCATTTTGTTTGTAAGAATAACCGCCTCTAAAACTCCATTGTTTCAATCTCCATTCCGTTCCTATTTTTATGGTATTTGCATTTTTGTTTAAAATTGATTTAAAACTTTCGTTTTCTCCGGAAAAATCTGAATTCCCACTTAGTTTGATATCTCTATAATTTTTAAAGGAGTAGTCGACACTTATAAGGCCGTATTGATTGAATATATATGCAATACTTGTAGTCAGTTTGGGGGCTGTGTTTAATTTATACCGCAAAGCAGTATATTCATTGGCGTTATTAGCGTATCTGTTATTTATATCACTGGCATCGATAATAGTATTTCCTTCAAATCCATCTACATCTGTAATATTCGATTCTTCATTGATATCATAATACCAAATAGGGCTTTGTAAGGCAAGTCCAAACCTAAGGTTTTGAGTAGGTTTTGCGATGATCCCAATATTAAGAGAGACTCCATTGCTTAATTCTGAAAGGTATTGAGAATAATCAGCAAACAATGTGTTTCCGTTTCCATCACCGTTTTGTTCTTTCAAATAAGTGTTTTGTGTAAAATCTAAATGATGAGAATTGATGGCAGCTCCAACAGATAAAGTTTCTTCATAAGCAGCAGAAAAAGAGAAAGTGTATACATTGGCGTATCCGTTGGTGTCATTGGTGAAAGATTGCTTTTCGGCGTTGATATACTCTGTTGTTATCGGTCTATTGTCTTTAGGATGGTTTACAAAAGTAGCAAAGTTGTTATTCCCTTTTACGTTGTATGTGTTTTTAAAATCGTTGGTCAAACTGTAATTGATTCCAATAGCAAATTTGTTCCAAGAAGACCTGTAGTTAGGGTTTTCATAAATGAAAACAGCTCCAAATTGAGGGGCTCTAAAGTGTGAACTGTAATTCATTTTATTTATGCCATAGTAGGTGGCACGTGTGTCTATTGAGTTGTTAGACAGTGTTCCTGAAAACGTACTGTTGCTAAAAACGACTCCACCAGCAGGGTTTAAATAGAGCGCACTGACATCTCCCCCTAAAGCTCCAAAGGCTCCGCTCATGGCATTAAATCTTGCTGTTCCTCTGTAGTTTTCTTGAGAAGAGAGGATTCCAAAATCACTATAACTCAATGATTGTGCGTAAAAAGTAGCGCTGCATATGAAAGTGAGCATTACTAAAAATATTTTTTTTGTAGATATTTTCATAGATGTATGGTAATTTATATATGTGTTAATATGTTAACGTCTTCTTGAAGACGAGCTACTACTTCTAGAGCTGCTCGATTTTGAAGATCTTGAGCTACTACTAGCTGAACTATTGCTTGAAGAACTTCTTCTAGAGGGAGTATAACTAGAGCTTGATGAACTCCTTTTTGGTGTAGCGTAGTTAGAGGAACTTCTAGTAGATCTTGAAGAAGAGCTACGACTGCTTCTAGATGGAGTATAGCTTGACCTTGAAGAGCTGTTACTTGGTTTTTTATAACTTGAGCTAGAGGTGCGACGTTTAGAGGTTGCGGTACGACGTACTGCAGTATTTGATTTTGTTGGTGTTTTTTTTGTATACCTAGAAGTGGATCTATTGGAGGCAGATGTTCTTGATTTGTTGTTGTATTGTGATGAATTTGATGTGTAATTGCTAGGTCTTCTTCTGGAAGAAGTGTTTGCAGTATTGTTTTTGTAAGGAGAAAAACGAGAATTTGTACTCGTCTTGTTGGGGCTAGTACTTCTTTTATTTGTCCTGTTTGTTGTGTATTTGTTATGGGTTGTAGTGCTTCTTCTTCCTGTATTGTAGGACGTGTTTGAGCTTGCTCTTCTAGATCTGTTTACTGCGCTTTTTGCGTAGGAATTGTTGCTTGATTTTAAATATTTAGTGTTGTAAGTATTTCTTTTTCCATAGCGGATATTCTTGCTGTAGCTATTGTTGTAGTAATGGTTGTTGTGGTGATGGTATGGAGAATAACTAGAGTAATAAGGTGAAAAATAGTAAGCGCTGTAAAATCCATAGTTGTAATTTCTCCAAGGGTCGTAAGTATAAGACCAAGGATTGTAATTGTAATATGAATACCCAAAATTAGAATATCTATAACGATAAGAATATGGGTTGTAATAGAAATCATCCCAATAATAATCTTGGTAAGAGTCTCTATCTATATTTACTGTGATGTTGTAGTTTTTTTGTTGTACGGTTTGTTGTTCATTTTGTTGTTGTTGGTATACAGGGATACTGTCTTGTCTGTTTTGATTATTGATATCGCTGTTTTCTATTTCATAAACAAGGTCATCATAAATGTTTGTCTCAGAAAGGTAATCTGAGAATTTATTGTTAGGGGTGTGATTTTGACTCTTAACTTGGTATTGTACTTTTTCTTGATAAGTTACTTGTCTAGGTGGAGTGCCATATATACCATCATAGTTATTGCTATAGTAAGGTGAAGAACCACACGAATATAAAGTAAAAAATACAATTGCGATACTTAAAAAAGAACTGATGCTTAGTGTGAATGTATTGTAAAGTTTCATAATCATTGTATTTTTATTGTTGAACAATCTAAATTTAATTAGTTTTGCCGAAAGAAAGCAACCTATTGTTTAGGTTGAATTTACAATATTTATGCCAAAGTTTTTTAAATGAGCAAAAAATTAACAAAACGAAGCGAGGATTACTCCAAATGGTACAACGAATTGGTTGTAAAAGCAGATTTAGCAGAAAACTCTGCGGTAAGAGGATGTATGGTTATCAAGCCCTATGGATACGCTATTTGGGAGAACATGCAAAAAGTATTAGACGGTATGTTTAAGGAAACAGGGCATGAGAATGCGTATTTTCCTTTACTAGTGCCTAAAAGTTTATTTGAAGCAGAAGAAAAAAATGCTGAAGGATTTGCTAAAGAATGTGCTGTAGTGACACATTATAGGTTGAAAAATGATCCAGATAATAAAGGAAAGTTAATTGTAGATCCCAATGCAAAATTGGAAGAAGAGTTGGTCATTCGTCCAACAAGTGAAGCTATAATTTGGAGTACTTACAAAGGCTGGATAGAGTCTTATAGAGATTTGCCATTGTTAATTAACCAATGGGCAAATGTTATGCGTTGGGAAATGCGAACCCGTTTGTTTTTGCGTACAGCTGAATTTTTATGGCAAGAAGGTCATACAGCACATGCTACAAAAGCAGAAGCTATTACAGAATCTCAAAAAATGCAAGAAGTTTATGCTGATTTTGCAGAGAATTTTATGGCAATGCCTGTTGTAAAAGGAGTGAAGACAGAAAGTGAACGTTTTGCAGGGGCATTAGATACATATACAATAGAGGCTTTGATGCAAGATGGAAAAGCATTACAAGCAGGAACATCACACTTTTTAGGTCAGAATTTTGCAGAAGCATTTGATGTAAAGTTTACAAACAAAGAAGGGAAGAAAGAGCATGTATGGGCAACTTCTTGGGGAGTGTCTACACGATTGATAGGTGGACTTATAATGACGCATTCTGATGATTTAGGTTTGGTGTTGCCACCGAAATTAGCACCTATACAGGTAGTCATAGTACCAATTTATAGAAGTGATGAACAATTGGAATTAATTTCAGAAAAAGCAAATGAGATAGTAGTTGGACTTAAAAAGAGAGGTGTTTCTGTTAAGTTTGATACTAGATCAACGCATAAGCCAGGTTGGAAATTTGCTGAGTATGAGTTGAAGGGAGTGCCTTTGAGAATTGCGTTAGGAGCAAGAGATTTGGAAAGTGGAACTTTGGAAATAGCAAGGAGAGATACTTTGGAGAAGCAAACTGTCGCTCAGGAAGGTGTTGAAGACCGTATAGTGTCATTATTAGAAGAAATTCAAGAAAACCTATTCAACAAAGCAAAAGAGTATCGAGACGAGCATATAACGAGGGTAGATTCCTTTGAAGAGTTTAAAGATACAATTGAAAATAAAGGTGGTTTTGTTTTGGCGCATTGGGATGGAACCGAAGAAACTGAAGAAAAAATAAAAGAAATAACAAAAGCTACAATTCGATGTATTGCTAATGATGCTGAAAATGAGGAGGGTAATTGTGTGTTTTCTGGTAAGTCTTCTTTAAGAAGAGTTTTGTTTGCAAAAGCTTATTAAAAAAAACGTTTTTTTGTTTGCAGGATTTGAAATAGAGTGTATCTTTGCAACCGCAAATCGAAAGAGATGCAAGCGTTTTTTCAAATAGTGAATCAGGTAAAAAGAAAAACTAAAAAAAATTGAAATAAATTTTGTCAGTTTTAAAAAAGGTTATATTTTTGCCTCGCTTTAAAAAAGCAACACAACGGTCCGTTCGTCTAGGGGTTAGGACGCATGGTTTTCATCCATGTAACAGGGGTTCGATTCCCCTACGGACTACAAAATTTAGTTTTAAAAAATTTATATTATGGCAAATCATAAGTCAGCATTAAAGAGAATCAGAAGCGACCGCGAAAAGCAGTTGAGAAACAAATATCAGCACAAGACAACAAGAAATGCTGTTAGAGGTTTGAAAGAACTTACTGATAAGAAAGAGGCAGAAGAAAAACTTCCTTCTATCGTTGCAATGTTGCACAAACTGGCTAAGAATAATATTATTCACAAAAACAAAGCTGGGAACTTACAATCAAAGCTTACAAAGCATGTAGCTGCATTGTAGTAACCAAAAAACGAATTGAAACCGTCTTAAAATTTATTTTAAGACGGTTTTTTTTTTGCCTTGTTTTTTTTAGAACTAATAAGTGTAGATTAAGATATCTAGAAATTTACTTTATTTTTCAGTAAATATTATATATTTGCCATTCAATCATCCACATATAATATTTATTGGCAGCTACTAACGATTTAATTTCAAAATTAAAAAAAGGAAATTCGGAAGCATACAAGGTGTTTTTTGATGCTTTTTATGAGCGCCTTTATGCGTATTCATTTCAATATGTAAAAGATCGTTTTGTAGCTGAAGAGATTGTGGAAAACACCATGGTTATTTTGTGGGAAAGAAGAAGAAAGATGGATACTATAAGCAGTGTGAAATCTTATTTGTATGCAATTGTGCGGAATGCTTCTTTAGATTATTTAAAAAAACAAAATAAAAGAATCCCACTGGATTTGGATAGTCATGATTTGTCTGTAAGTTTAGATCCTTTCGTTTTAGAGGAAGAGGTGCATGGACTTTTGAATGAAGCTTTAAATTCTTTACCAGAAAAATGCAGAAAAGTTTTTAAGTTGTCTTGTATAGAAGGAATCAAGTATAAAGATATTGCCGAAGATATGCAAATCAGTCTGAATACTGTAAAATCTCAAAGAGCAAGAGCAATTCAGTTGCTAAAACAAAAATTAAAAGGGAATCCTTTATTAGAAATACTTCTAAGTACATTGTAGTTTTTTGTTTTCCTTTTTTTGATTTTTTTTACCTAGATTTTTGAATCAAGTTTATTTGAAAAAGCAAAAGCTTATCTTTTTGTTAAAAAAACTTTAATTTTTTTTCCACCCGAATTTCAATTTTCAAAGTCTTATTTATAGAAGACTCCAAGATCAGTCGTTTTTAACATAAAAAGGAGGTGCACTATGAATAAGAAAATAACAACATACCAACTGGCAAAACTCATTTATAAATCTATTTCAAAAACAATTTCCAAAGAAGAAAAGCAAGACTTAGATTTATGGTTGATTGAAAAGGATAATAGAGAGGTTTACAAGAAAATTATTCATAAAGATACCGTTTTACATAAGATTTCTATTTATGAGGAGGTAGACAAAGAACTTGCATTTGAAAGAGTACAGCAACGTATTATTGTATTGCAAGACAGAAATAAGAAAATACGAAGAATACATATACTTAAGTATGCTGCCATTTTTATAGGGGTGCTTGGTATGGCTTATTTTTATCAGAATACAAATATTTTTGAAAAACAGAATGTTCCAGTATTAAAAATTGATGAAGAAATTATTACGTTGACATTGGCTAATGGAGTAGTAAAAAAAATTAATGAAAATGGAAATGAACAAATCGTCAATTCAAAAGGAAAAGTTGTTGTTGTTCAAAATGGAGGTAGGTTAAATTATACTTCTAACGAAGAGACGGAAGAGTTGATTTATAACGAATTGTATGTGCCCTATGGTAAGAGGTTTCAGTTGAGCCTTTCAGATGGAACCCATGTGCATTTAAATTCAGGATCTTCTTTGCGATATCCTGTGCGGTTTTTAAAGGGAAAAAGTAGAGAGGTTGAATTGACAGGTGAAGGTTATTTTGATGTAGCTAAAGATGCGACCAGGCCTTTTATTGTGAATGCAAATGAAATAAATATTAGAGTTTTGGGTACTCAGTTTAATGTGAGTTCTTATGCTAATGAGCAAGAAATAAATACAGTTTTGGTTGAAGGATCGGTAGGTTTGTATCGAAAAAACGAACAGTATTTGGAAGAACAGGCATCTTTCCTAGAGCCAGGTCAAATAGGAACATTAAATAAAGTGGCAGGTGCTCTAGATATAAATACAGTAGATACAAGTATTCATACCAGTTGGATTGAAGGGAAGCTTGTTTTTAGAAATACGCCATTTGAAATTATTAGAAAAAGACTTGAACGTCATTACAATGTGATTATAATTAACAACAATAAAGATTTAGATAAAAACACGTACAAAGCGATATTTGATATAGAAAGTATTGAACAAGTTTTAGAGACACTAAATAGAAATTATGCAATAGAATATCTTATTGTAAACAATCAAATAATTATTAACTAAAAACAAATAAATATGAAATGACAACCTAATTGAGAAATTTACAAACCAATTCACTTTATAAAAAAAAACCGGAAAATGCGTGGGGCATTTCCCGATCAAATAAGGTGATTCAAAAATTAATTTAAATCACACAATCAAATACAAATGTATGAAAAATCTTAACATGTTAAGGTGTCGAAACCATGATGCCTTTAAATTCGATTTAAAAATGAAATTAACCACACTCTTATTATTTGTAACCTTAATTCAGATACAAGCGAGTACCTATTCTCAAAACACCAGAATATCTTTGGATATAGAAAATGAGAGTATTGAGTCGGTTCTAGATAAGATAGAATCTCTTACGGAATTTAAGTTTTTTGCAGATACCAAACAAGTAGATTTACAAAGATTGGTTTCTGTTAAAGAAAAGAATAAACGTATTTCTACTATTTTGAAAAAGATATTGGCAGGAACAAATATTCGTTTTGAAGTTTTGAACAAGCAAATTATTTTTAATGTAAAGAAAAAGAAGCAAAAAATTACTATTTCTAAATTAAAAATAGAGAAACCTATAGAACAAGAATTAGAAATAACAGGGACAGTAACTAGTTTTGATGGGGTTCCATTACCTGGTGTTAGTATTGTAAAACTGAACACAAATCAAGGAAGTGAAACGGATTTTGATGGAAATTTTTCTATCAAAGCTAAAAAAGGAGATGTATTAGAGTTTTCTTACGTAGGAATGGAGAAAGTTCAGGTTAAAATAGCGGATCAGTTAAAGTTGGTTATTGTTATGAAAGAATCTGCAAATTCATTAAATGAGGTTGTTGTAGTTGGTTTTGGGACTCAAAAGAAAGCAAATATTACAGGAGCTGTTACTACAGTTGATTTAGATGACGTATTGGGAGACCGACCAATAACAAATTCTGCAGTTTCTTTACAAGGAATAATACCTGGTTTGCAAATTATATCCAATTCAGGAGAACCTGGATCGGAGGGAGTAGGTCTTAATATTCGTGGGTTTTCTTCATTAAAAGGGGGGGCTCCATTGGTTTTGGTTGATAATGTTCCAGTAAGCTTAAGTGATATCAATCCAAAAGATATCAAAACGGTTACTGTATTGAAGGATGCAGCTGCGTCTTCAATTTATGGAGCGAGAGCGGCTTTTGGTGTGATATTAATTACT
>Ga0105356_10002197_pt1 | contig 19477 bp, 25 predicted proteins | sample GOMGulsemesocosm_3_FD_83502 | JGI IMG/M metagenome (GOLD analysis project Ga0105356, IMG submission 83502) | Methane-oxidizing microbial communities from mesocosms in the Gulf of Mexico - GOM9D Gulf of Mexico | ecosystem: Environmental > Aquatic > Marine > Cold seeps | place: Gulf of Mexico... | reverse complement strand
CCTGTGCTTTCGCTTCTTCTTTTTGCTCAATAGTTGGCTCTGTCTGATTTTCTAACATAGTGTGAACCATGTTCATTTCAGCCTCAAAACCAGCGCCCTTAAACTTAGATATTTTATCAATATTTGAGAAAGCTAGTCCGATTGAGCCAGCTAGAATTGCGAGCCCCATTTCAGCTGACAGTGACAAGAAACCGTAAATAGTGCTTATAACTAGTAGCACAACAAAGGATGCAATTTGGAATGGTAATTTGATAGCTAACTCCTGTACGCATAACGCCCTCACTATAGGGCAAAGTTTAGTTGGCTAGAATAAGCGACGAAGACACAAAAGCCAACTGTATTTTATGCTTGTTAAACAGCTTGTTATCTTATTTGTCGCTTGCGTCATCAATATGCTTTTTTAATAAGTCTACTTGCTTACTACATTTCTTCCTTTTATCACCAGTCATGTCTGAGCATTTTTTCGAAGATTCATGAGCATTAGCTGCTTGAGCTATTGATAAACCTAAGCAAATAGGGTCTGCTGAGCGACAACCGGGTTTGTGATAATTTGCATTAGAGCTGCAGGCACTTAATCCGATAACAACAAATAAAAAAAGTATTCTAGTAAATGACATATCCGTATGCTCCAATAAATAAAATGTCCACATCAGGGACTACAATTTTCTTGTCACGTGAAAAGTTACACTAGACTTTAAATAACCACTCAATGGAGGATTCAAGTAGCTTTGCGCCATGAATCAAGTTATGCCCCTCTTCTCCAAACTCAAACTTGTGCTCATAACCTTTGAATTTTAGCGCTGATTCCATTTGTTTGTTGCCCAGTGCCCAATTTCCGTACTTAGTATCTAAATCATGTAAACCACTTTGGAAATACATTCTAATATTTTTAGGGAATTCGTTTCTGATTAGATATGGAAATTTACCGCCTCCTCTAATATCAACAAAACTCCCACAATGGCTTAAAACATTAGCAAACAGATCTGGACGGTGCCACGCTACTGACCAAGCACAAATACCACCCGAACTAAAGCCTACTATAGCTCTACATAGTGGGTTTTGAGATATATTTAACCCTTCCAATGCTTCAGGTAATAACTCATTAACTAAAAAGCGAGTATATTGATCATTCACCGAATCATACTCGATACTTCGTTGAGTATCAGGGTGGTGGTCCGCTTTAGTTGGTTTTTCAACAATTCCAGGATTAACGAATACACATACAGTTGGAGGGATTTTATTAGCGTCGACTAACTTACCTACTGCTTGTGTAGCCTTCATTGGTTTACTTTCATCAATGTAGTAATAGCCGTCTTGAAATACCATCAAGTTAGCTGGAGATTTTTCATTATATTGCTTTGGAATATATACCCAATAATCTCGTAAAGTACCCGCATATATTTGACTACGAAAGGTTTTCTTGATTAACTTTTTATCCATCAGTCCTAGGTTACTCCTAAATACCTGCCCCCACATTTTTGTGGTGATCGGTATGATTAATTTTCTAGCAAAAAAATAAAGTTACTATTTACTTTGTTCGAGTAAAAACAAGTTGCTCACCATGTATGCTTTCTAGAAATAGTTGTTCTTTTGAAATTTTATATAAGCTTAAACGACTTAAAGCCGAAATAATAAAATTGTATTGTTGCTTGTATTCAAAACTAGCTAATCCACAATCCATTTCTGTAATCGGAAACGCTTCAATAAATACCTTGTTAGTATGGACAGTAAAGCGTGAACTGAAGTGATTACAGTCAATTCCCCCTGATACTTGGGCAGTATTGCTATTAAATTTAAGTGTATACTTTGTACCTGCGATTAACTCAGCTTTATCTTCAGTTTGATACCCGTACTGTATTAAGTGCCACTCATGCGCTGCGATAGACAGGGGTAATTCATTGTTGTTTGCTTTAGCATCAATGCCACAAAGTAAAAGTAACACTATCGGGAACAATGAACACTTTATACTACTTTTCATGGGTATAACCTTATCGAAAACATGCTAAAATATCTTCCGAATTAAACGCGAGTAGCGACTTCACCTCATATTTAATTACTAGCTAGGTAAGTCCTTTCAGAGTTGGCTGCTCTTTTAACAAATTAATCAGTGGCAAAAATAGTGGTAGTGGCAGTTTATCTAGTTCGCACCATTTCCATTGCTTACATTTACCAGGCTCCATTATTTGGGGCTCACCTTGATCGCATGACGCTATAACAAACAAGGTCACATAATGCTTATTCTCTTTGTCGAAAATATCATTGGTGAAACCTAATTTGCTTATTGAGTTTACTACTAGGCCGGTCTCTTCAAGGGTTTCTCTCTTTGCACATTCCTCGATACTCTCGCCAAGCTCTAAATGCCCGCCAGGCGTTGCCCACGTATGTGCGCCATGAGAGCCAATTCGCTCACCAAGCAAAATGCAGTTCTTCCTAAAAATAACAGTAGCAACTCCTACACGTACTTCTTTATTCAATGTGTATTCCTTATGTGTAAATTAATGTTTCTATCACCTGATGAACTGGCAACGTTATAGTTGCATAGAATAATCAAGGAAGCAGATAAAGCCAACTGCCTTTTTTCATGTTTAACTATTTGTTATATATATGAAGATTGATAGGTCAATCTTTATGCAAATATACATCTGTTTCCAATGTTTGATAGGAACAGTGCGTTGCAATAGGCAAAAGCGAGTCGAACTCTTGGTTAATAAAACCTGCTTTTTCGATAAGTACGTTATGAGAAACTATGTTATACCCGCCTTCAAAACTATAGCTGTCTTCACAATTATCTAACGCTGAACCATAAATAGTTTGATGGTTCTCAGTATTTTCAATTGTAATAATTGCATCACAAACATTTAAAGGGACTTTGTCTTCATCAAAAAGGTTAAAGCGTACCGCGGGAATAATCACAGGATTTATAACTGCCGGGCATTCTGCTACCTTTTCTTCAACACCCTCGGAGCTTTCACCACAAGAGAGAAGCAAAAGAGCTGATAACACTATAGTGATAGAATGATTCACTTGACTCTCCATGTCAGTTAGCGCTGTAATATAAAGGCTAAGTAATGTTGTTTGACTAAAATGGTAAGCGAAGTGGAACTAGGTAAACGGTTAGTAGTTCCACTACCTTTTTGATATGTTTCGACTAAATAGATGCTTCATAGGCTTTTGATATCCATTCAATAACCTCTGTGTCGACGTCAGATATTTGTTTAAGCTGTATTCTATGAGTACACATAGTACCAAACGGACCAGAGCCTTCTAGACGACCTTGTACTTCGACACCTGTGAGTTTCAAGCCTAAATCTATTCTCGTTTTAGTAGCTGGTTTAATTAAGACAAATTGCTTTTTCCTTATTAAACTTACACTGCCCTTTTTTGGTGTAATTACAATATCTTCACCTAATTTTTGTATTGCACCAATGAGCATTTCATAAATCGGCTTGAGCGATTCTTTACCAGTATATTGATTTGAAACCAAATCTTCAGGTGAGTCAGATGTTTGCTTAGATAAAGTGACAATGGTATTTGCAAAGCCATGGGTTACGCCATGCTCTTTTTTTAAAAAATTGACAGCCATTGAGTGTTTTTCAATATTCTCTTCTGCTAATATTTTAAGCCACTCTTCTAAGCTTTTACCTGTTTTATCAGGCATATTTTCAATCATTGTTTGTAGCGACTTATCCATATATTGCACCTTTTGATTCAAAACATCATAACTTGGTTAATGCGTATGTTATCAGACAAACTGCCAACTATCAGAATCTTACCCTAATGCTCGTCTCATTTTACGGCCACCTACTGGATTTAACCCATTTTTTTGGTAAAAATTTAACGTGCGCTCAAATTCAGGTAGTGGTGGAGTACAAAGTTCAATGCATGACCAATCATGTTTATTACCATAGTCCTGAATTTGCTCAATTAACATAGAGCCAACACCTGAGGCCCTGAACTCAGGTACTACATAAAACTCTTGGATCACGCCAATTTTTCCGCCAGCATATAGAGCGTATGTTTCTGTCATAGTAACAACAGCAATGGGCTTTGTTTCATTAACAGCAATAATTGCCGCATAATGGCCATCACTAATGAGTTCATTACAGCGTTGAATTGTTCCGTTGAGATCAAGATCAAAATGCTTTGCATTTGTTAGATCACATATTTCACTGGTGAGATCTACAACGAAAGAGCCTATTATTTCTGAATCCTGAACCGTGGCTTCTCTAAAGTTTATCTTCATGCATATACTCAATTATTACTAACGCCCCAAACAGAAAACTTATACTCGCATAAATTGCTTGTTATTTGTTTATTCTTCGAACCTAGAACAATTTCATTATGCCACCAAATGCTAAACCTGCAACCAGTTTTAATACTAATGGCTGGTGAATTTATTCACTCTGTGCCTTAACTGCTCCGATAAATTTTGTAGCTGTTCACTAGAGACAGATATTGTTTCAGTAAGGCTCGATGTTTCCCCTACCACTTCAGTAATAGACATTAAATTATGATTAATCTCCTGAACAACAGCCGCTTGCTGCTCTGTGGCAGTGGCTATTTGCCTATTCATATTATTGACGGCTTCACTGTGATTTTTTATCTCATTTAACGCACTTTCTACATTCTGAGTATCCACGACGCTGTTTTGCGCTTGTTCTTTGCCTAAGTTCATCGAGGACACTGCCTGAGCAGCTAATGACTGTAGACGGATGACAACGTTTTCTATTTCTTGAGTTGATGCTGCTGAGCGCTGAGCCAAAGTTCTTACTTCATCGGCAACAACGGCAAAGCCTCTACCTTGTTCACCTGCTCGAGCTGCTTCAACTGCCGCATTTAGTGCTAGTAAGTTAGTTTGATCAGCAATACTGCGAATATCATTGAGCATACCTTCAATATTATTACTTTCTTTATTTAAGTCCTCAATGATTGCACCAGAGCTTTCAATATCAATGACCAACTTCTCAAAGCTATTTCGATTTTCTTTAATCAGTGAGTGACCACGGTTTGACGCTTGCTCAACACAAGATGACGCTTCAGCCGCTTCGGTAGCATTAAAGGCAACCTCAGCAACAGAGTCACTAACTTGTGTTAACGCAGAGACAACTTGCTCACTATCACTTAATTGTCGATTGACTCCTATAGTGGTTTGCACACTTGAGGCTTTTAAGTCTGTTGATGCCTGCGCTAACTCTTGTGATGAAGCTTTAACTTCAGACATCAAGCCTGCAAACTCAGCCATCATGTCATTATAAATATTGGCCATCTCGCCAATTTCATCATTACCAGCGATGCGTGCACGTAAACTTAAGTCTTTAGTGCTAGCAACTAAGGCCATTAGCTTAGATAAATGCGCAATACGACGAGAAATATCGTTTGCAATAATAATTAAAGCCAACATTATCAGTGCAATAAGGCTAAGACCTACAACAATATCAGTAAGCGCTTTACTTGCTTTGTGCTGTGCAATACTTTCCAACGCCAATTGATTAAATGATGTTAAAACCACTTCAGCTTGATGTATGTTCTTTCTCAATTCACCGAGCAAGCCTTCTTTACTTGTAAGGCCTAACGTTTGTTCGCCGTTCACCAATTGTAAAAAGTGCTTCTCATAATTATCGAGAGCTTTTTCTGACTTGTCCTTAAAACTAGTGCTAATATTAGTATTCGATATTTTTTCACGCATGATCGCGATTCGATTATTAAACTTAGCAACATATTTGACATCCCGTCTTAACATAAAGTCTTTTTCATGACGACGTAACATCAACATTGTGCGCATTAAGCTATGCAGCTCGACACTTGCACCAAATGACTTTTCACGATCGGTCAGTAAGCTTTCTATTTGATGTACTTGAGATCTCAATGAACCATATAAGCCATCTTTAGCATGCAGACCTACTTTTTGCTGTTGCTTCACCAAGCGAGAGAATATTTCTTGATAGGAAATAATCAGCTTCCTCAGCTCAATAAGCTGTTGATTATCAATATCAACTGTCGATAATTGTTGTTCTATTTGTTTTAGCGTTGAGCTGTTCTGTTTGAAGCTAGTTTGGAATTTTTTTAAATATTTAAGATCTTTTCTGGCGATAAAATCTTTTTCATGTCGCCTTAACATTAACATTTCAGCTTCTAGTTGTACTGTTTTACGAGAAATCTCATTAAACTGCATCAAGGTCGACGTTGATATAAAATTATAAGAAATTAAGACGACAAAACCTATCGCGGCTAATATTGCTAATAAACTCAATTTCCACTTAATACTCAAACGATCCATTGATAAAGTCCTTTAGTTACCGGGCAATGTTACATATTTATTACAAACAAGTTTCAACAGTACTACAGTTATATGACACTTTTATTACAATGGCTTGATTTCACGGCGAATTTTGTAAGTTATACAAACTAATCCTTCATTTACCCATGATTCAATCTTGCACGTCGAATAAACAATGAGTTATATGGGTTTAGCAATAGCAACCATTGTGCATTTCAATGAAAAATAATAGTTGGCTAACATGAGCTTCAAAGGCATCAAGAGCCAACTATTATGTGTCTTTTTTTCGGGGATTATTAAGGGGTTTTATAGGTACTCACGAAACCAACTAATGAGTTCTTTATTTGCCTTTGCTTTGTTTTGCATTAAACCATGATTATCGTCTGGATACAGAACAAGCTTATGAGGAATGCTGTTCTTTGCTAACGCAGCCGCTAGATCGATTGAGTGGTTAACTGATACCCGTTTGTCGTTAGTGCCGTGTAGAAGAAGAATTGGCACGGTTGGCGATAAATCACTTACCCACTTTAATACTGATCGCTTTGCCAACTCAGCTTCTTTATTTTTTTCGTAATCAGGGATCCTATGCTTAAATACTTTTTCCATTTCAGGGCGATAGGTTAAACCTTTTAATAAATCAGAATTACCTGCAATAGTTGCTATTGCTTTTATATTTTTTGCTTTTTGAACAGCTAAATGGGTTTGCATTCCCCCGCGGCTAGCGCCGTACATGCCAATACGTTGCTCATCAGCACCTTCAATATTGGGAATGTAATCTAATAACGCAGTGACATCATTGACATCACTGCCGCCAAATTCATCGTGAACAAGTGCGTTTTTAGTGAAGGTGCCACGATACTGAGTACCGATAATCACAAAGCCTTCGTTAGCGATAGGAAATAAGTTATGCATCATAGAACCAAAAACAACGCCACCAAAGTTACCATTACCACCACGGTTGTATATCAATACAGGTAATTTTTTTTCTGATTCTTTAGGCTTGATCACATAGCCTTTTACAGTGTTACCATCAACAAGGTAGGTAAAGGTAGAACAAGACAATTTACTCTGATAAAAATCAAATTTTTCTTTACCAAAAAGTGAATCGAACCGAGTTAGAGCTTGTGCAACTTTTTCATCTGATTTTATTTTCCGTTTATACTTCTGCTCCATACCATTACGCCATGAAGCATAATCAGTAAAAATCCAAGTAAAGCAGCTTTTTTGATCTTTAATCCGCTCATCATTGATTATATTAGATGCTTGAGTGCTAAAAGATGAAACAACGAGAGAGAGTATTAATAGGTATTTATTCACGTGAACTCCATGTCTGTGATTGGGAAGTCTAACACCCATGTTAATGGGCAAGGAAATATACAGCAAACAATAATCCGAAATACATCATTAAGGACAGAACACTGCCAACAATATTCAATACGCTTGAAATCCCCCAGAAATGGAAACTTAACAGTGAATATAATGCTTTGGGCCGTGATTGAAATGAATGAAAAAATTTAAAGTCAGATAACTGTTCTGCTAATACATTATTGCTTTTGATCTCATTATCTATGATTTTGTCATAAATAAAGGCAAATATATAAAACACGATTAAAAAAACTAAGAGAGGATGCATGACTAAATTCCAGATTCACCAAACGCCCATTTAAGAGCTGTTAATAATTATACTCATATTGCTTTACTCTGCTGATTAAACACAACCATTGTATTCTTCAGATGATAGTTCTTTTATCTTATTAATCGTGCCATCTAATAAAACTTCAACTAAGTCTTCACCTCGAGTTCCGCAATCATTATCCCAAGCGGCAATGACTCTATAACCACTTGCAATATTCTCGTATTTACGTAACGAGTAACCATTTGTATCTAACCAGCGACTAAGCTCTGCAAGTGTATCAATAGAACCAAAAAAAGTTAATAAGTCTTGTCTAGATTCTATGATAAATACTGAGTCAACAAGCAGAGCAACACCATACACAGGACAATAACCTGGAGCGCAGTATGCATCGAAGCCATTATTTGTATCTGCATTTTCTAGTAGTTTAATTTGTGCCGGAGTAAGTTCAGATAATACCTCGTCATCATATCTGAGGATGACCTCATCTTCATCTTCTTCTTGATGAAACATATTACCAACTCTTATTTCCCAATAAATATAATTATCATTGAGACTGAAACTTGAAAGAGTCACTTCTTCCTTGTATTCATCCGATGGAAGTCGCTGCTCTTCAGTGCCACAACCAGATAAAAATAATGATAACAATAATATAAAAAATATGGGTAAGCTCATATGTATCCTTACAAGTAAACGACATTATAATGGGAAGTTAATTCTTGGCTAAAAAGGAAATCAGTGCAGAGGAGCTAACTATTGCGTGTCCCGATTGAACCGATTTATATATATTTACTAGTTAGTGAACAAGTCAAAAACATTACCCAAGGTACTTGTCTTACCTCGATAAAATTCTGTATAGGTACAATTAGCACAAATTACCGCTGTAAATTTACGGTTTTGCATATCGAATATTTTAGACCAACCACTACCTGTGGTCGCAATTGTATCCGTATCATAATCTCTGCAATCGCATTTTGGACATTGCCAATTCTTAGACATATTAACTCCTTGTTTTGATGATAACGCTAATAACCATAACAGCCATGATAATGGTTTTTATCTTGATATTATTGTGTTAAATAACGAAGCTGAGTAAACGTTTAATAAGGCATTTTACACGCTTAATTTAAGCACTTGTTATGCTTTTTGTGCCATACCAGACATAGTAATAATGCGACCAAGCCACTGAGATATGTAGCATATATAGGGATTAGTGTCGGCTGATCTTCAGGGTATGGTGAAGTACTCGATAAAACCCAAGCAGCGATAGCGCCAATAATGAGCCAAGCAGCTGATGCACTTCGTTTATAAGTTGGTGCTGTGGCGTATCCAGAGATAACTACACAAAAAGCAGCAACGGAACCAATAACGGGCTTTTTCCAAACGCCAGCAAGATCAGCCAGTAGGCCGGCAGCGACTGCTGAAACGACAAAGCAAGTAATGACAATTACCAATGATAGAACAAAACCTTTGACTTGATTCATACTCTAACCTACTCAATGACTTAATACCCATTTACCGGGCTGAAAAGGGTTTATAAAAATGGTTCAACTAAGCGGAGTCATACAAGTGATAAAGTGATCCGCTTTAACTTATTATTCGCTGTCTTCTCGTACAAACGACTTTTTAATTAAATGAAAGATGAAATAGTCCGCAGATAGATGTACTACTGCCGCTCCTATGGAGCCTATTCCTCTAAAATCAGAAAACTTTTTGATAAAACTATCACCGTTATGTTCTAGGTTAGAGCGTATGCTATCCATAGCGGCTTCAAGTAAGCTATATTCATTGTATATTGCAGAAAAATTAACCGCTGCGAACATTAGAAAAAGAATTGTCACCGCTCTTTGTTTGTCGTGATTCCATTCTATTTTAGATGAAAACAGCCAACCTAGAAGGATAGCGCAGGAAGCTACATAAAAATTCCATAAGAAATCAATTTGTTCGCTTATTGATAAGGCTATTTGGGCTAATTCATAATCCGTCATAAAAATTCCAAAGTTTAGATACTGCTAAATCTCGATAACAGTCAATAACATAGTTAACTACAATAAGTGACGGTGGAGAAAAAGCCAACAATTTTTTACTTGTTTAACAGCCGATTAGCTAAAATGGATTTGCATATTGGCCTTATAGCTAGATTATATAGTCGAATTATTATGTCTCAACTATGTCTCAACTTTAGCTTTCAGATGAAGAAGCAACTAATACACGAAGCATTTTTGCTATTTTATCTTTGTTTATATCTCCCATCACTACTGGGTTTGCAAGCGCGTATATGTAGCCTTCTAGTTTTGAATAATTGATATCATCTCGACACTCGATAAAATTTGCCCATTCCTCAAGTTCGTCTGCTGTTATAGAGCCTGACAGGTATTTTGTTAACACATTAGCCAGTATTCTATCGGTTAGTTCGGTTAATTTAGTTTTATTATCATAGCCAAATTTTACAAGTTCAATGAATGCCTCTTCACGTAACTTTCCGAATGTGATGATTTGTTTTAATGACTCAGCTTTATCCATAGTCTAACTTGATATTGTTTATTAAGAAGAAATATATAGTTGGCTAAAATAGCAAACATTACAAAAAAACCAACTGTTTTTGCCTAATTTATTATTTTGGTATCAATTAAAATATGCAAGATAAAACAACCTACTCTAATAAAGTTAAGTTTTTCTTAATAGTCAGAATATGTCGCAAATAGTCCCCTAAAAAGCACATAGGATATAAGAAAAAAGTAAAGCTAATATTCGTAGTACGTTCAGTTAAGCATGTAAACGAACATAGTCATTGGTGAAGGTGTGTGCTGATAAATGAAACAATTAAACGATAAGCATATTTACAGCCATAACGACCAATAACGCCGCGAAGATTTTTTTGATCAAAGGAACGGGCAAAGCATGTGTCGCTTTAGCGCCTAATGGCGCCGTAAACCAAGAAGTACATACGATACCTAATAGAGCAGGTAAATACACGAAACCAGCAAACCCATCAGCTAATGAAAATTGAGTACTACCTGAGCTGATATAACCAATACAGCCAAACAAAGCGATGACAATACCGCAAGCAGAGGCACAGCCTATGGCTTTTTTCATATCAAGTGAGAAAAACGTCAATAATGGCACCAACAGAGCACCACCACCGATACCTATCATGGCAGACAAACCGCCAGTGATAGTGGTAAAAAACGTTAGCAGACCTTTATTGGGCAATTGCCGCGCTTTAGATGAGTCACTTTTAGTGCTGCTGTAAAACATTTTAATTGCAATAAGGATCACACTTACCGCAAATACTAAACGAACAATATCACCGGGCAAAAGTGCAGCCAGAAAGCCACTGATAAGCGCACCAAGGGCAACGCCTGTCATTATCCAAGGCGCTAATTCCCACGGAACATTGCCATTTTTATGATGCGCTATTGCTGAAGAAGTTGATGTGAATAATATCGATGCCAATGACGTTGCAATTGCAACGATAACCACCTGCTCTGCTGGCAAAAGCTCGAAGTGAAGTAAAATACTGCTCAGTACTGGCACAATAACTAATCCTCCACCAATACCTAATAGTCCGGCCAAAAAACCCACGCCACTGCCTAGTAACGCGCAATATATTACCAATAACAATAATTCACTCATTCAATTTACTTCTTAATATAATCATAGGGTTAAAATTCGGTTAACTCAGATATGTTCTTATTGAGTTAATTAATATTAACTGACACCTGCTTTAACATTCAATGACAAAGCACGTGAATATTTCTCATGGGGCATGTGAAATAAATGCGCTTTTCAACATGGTTCGATACACGTATAAATTGCACTCTGCTGTTAACTTTAGTGACTGAAAAATCGTAAATAAGATTGAAAGGTCCAGAAAGAGCAAGCAATAAATTCAGATTTTATCTCAGCTTTACCTTAGCTTTTACCTTAGGAATAGGATACCGGACTACCATGAGTAAAGATTTTACATTTACGATTAAAAGCATTTTCCTCGATGAAAATTATCACCCGTCAGACAATACACGTATCACCACCAATTTTGCTAATTTAGCGAGAGGAAAGAGCCGCGCACAGAATTTGCGCAACGCCTTAAAGATGATCGACAATAGCTTTAATGCCATGGCGCATTGGGATAACCCAAATGCCAATCGCTATTCTGTTGAGCTTGAAATAGTTTCAGTTGATATGGATATAGAAGGCAGCAGTCAAACCTTCCCATCCATTGAAATATTGAAGACAAATATTGTTGATCATAAAACTAACAAACGCATTGAAGGCATCGTCGGTAATAACTTCTCATCGTATGTGCGTGATTATGATTTTAGCGTATTGCTGTCTGAACATAATAAGGGTAAACCTCATTTTAGCATTCCAGAGAACTTTGGTGAACTACACGGAAACCTGTTTAAATACTTCGTTAATTCTAACACTTACAAACAGAGCTTTAAAAAACTACCGGTTATTTGCCTCAGTGTTTCTGATAACAAAACCTATCATAGAACTGAAAATCAACATCCAGTATTAGGTGTGGAATACCAGCCTAATGAATCGTCATTGACTGAGCAATATTTCAAAAAAATGGGCTTGCAGGTGCGTTACTTTATGCCGCCAAACAGTGTTGCACCTTTAGCTTTTTATTTCTTCGGTGATTTATTGAATGACTACACTAGCCTTGAGCTGATAAGTACCATCAGCACCATGGGCACTTTTCAAAAAATTTACCGTCCTGAAATTTACAATGCCAATGCGGTTGCAGGAAAATCTTATCAACCAAATTTAAAAAACCTAGATCATTCTTTAACCCAAATAGTGTACGACCGAGCAGAGCGCAGTCAATTAGCTCATGAGCAAGGAAAATTTACTGAGCAGCACTTTATAAAGCCACATCAAACTGTACTTGAACAATGGTCTGCCAGTTACATGCAGTAGTTGTAATCGAACATTAGGCTCCATAGCTAGCTTCACACAATAACTTTAAAGAACACTAAAATATACGGCATCATCGATTATGAAAACTAACTCTCTTCAAGCACTATTACCTACTTCAACAGCAGGCAGTTTACCTAAACCCTCTTGGCTTGCAGAGCCTGAAACGCTATGGTCACCTTGGAAGTTGCAAGGCAAGGAATTAATTGACGGCAAGCAAGACGCTTTACGTTTGTCACTGCAAGATCAACAACAAGCAGGTATCACTATTGTTAGTGACGGTGAGCAAACGCGCCAACATTTTGTTACTACGTTTATTGAGAACCTCAATGGTGTTGACTTTGAAAAACGTAAAACAGTTAAAATTCGCGATCGATATGATGCCAGTGTGCCAACAGTTGTTGGCGCTGTTTCTCGTCAAAAGCCAGTGTTTGTTGAAGATGCTAAATTTTTACGTAAGCAAACCAAGCAGCCGATAAAGTGGGCACTGCCAGGTCCCATGACCATGATAGATACCCTTTATGATGATCATTATAAAAGTCGGGAAAAACTCGCCTGGGAATTTGCCAAAATCCTCAATCAAGAAGCTAAGGAGTTAGAAGCGGCGGGTGTCGATATTATCCAGTTTGATGAGCCCGCCTTTAATGTCTTTTTTGATGAGGTAAATGATTGGGGCATTGCAACCTTAGAAAGAGCAATTGAAGGACTCAAATGTGAAACGGCTGTGCATATTTGTTATGGCTATGGCATTAAAGCCAATACCGATTGGAAAAAAACGTTGGGATCAGAGTGGCGACAATACGAAGAAGCGTTTCCCAAATTACAAAAGTCTTCTATCGACATTATTTCACTAGAATGTCACAACTCTCATGTACCAATGGATCTACTTGAACTTATTCGGGGGAAAAAAGTGATGGTAGGTGCCATCGATGTGGCAAGCAATACCATTGAAACACCGGAGCAAGTAGCCAATACCTTACGAAAAGCACTTGAATTTGTCGATGCCGACAAGCTTTACCCTTCCACCAATTGTGGTATGGCACCCTTACCTCACCAAGTAGCAAGAGGAAAACTAAATGCTTTAAATGCTGGCGCAGAGATTATCCGAAGAGAACTATCGGCCTAGGCCATATTGATATCTTTCCTAGATAATGATTTAGGTAAAGATAACTCCAAAGACGTTGATAAGCTCCACACCAAGTTTACGCAATAGGTATTGGAAGTGCTAGTCGAACAAAGTGCTCGGTCATTAGACCGAGCAAAACTAAACAAATTGCGGTATAAAAACTGCCAGTTACTTGCCGTTCAAAGTTAAGCCTTTGTTATGATGCCTAACTCTTTATCCCATTCGCTCCATACAATATCCCTTCCTGGAAATGCTATTTTCGAAAGTCCCCATTTATCGCTAAGCCATTTACAAACGGTTTGATAAAGTTGGTTATCTAGCTCGAAACTATCATCTCTAACCCATAAGTAGACTACACATTGATAATTAGAAGAATCACTTGGGTCAATGTAAACAGAGCCAAGGCACTTGTTTTTTAACTTATTAAATACTGAATAAGCAAATGCTTGTCGTGATTCAAATTCTTGCTTATGAACTTTTAGGCTGGCAATATTTTCTGTAAGTGTCATATCACACTTAGGCCATTTAGAGCCCGAGCCGAAAATCCCTTGTAGCCTTTTTTGGCTAGACATTACAGCTTCAAAGTCTAATTCTGCAACGTCATCGTTAAGTACTGTGAAATGAAAATATCTATTATCAAAGCTCTTAGGAGGCTCAAAGGTATCAGTGATGAAGGTTTTTGACATGCTCAGAATTTTCCATTGTTTTGTGACGACTACATTAAGGCCGTTACAATTAACTTGTTTAAATAGAAGGATGTAGTGAAAGCGAGAAAGCGGTTTTCCGTCTCGCAATACAGTATTGTTAGCGATATAAACGTAAAATTATTCTTTTATATCACAAGTCTTTAGCTTAATACTTAGCGGCCTAAACACACCTTCACTCAATACCGCCGCATAAAACAAAACAATTAAATTAACAGCCGATGCTCTTAAAAATACAAAGTTATCATAAGTATCTATGTTACCGAGAATTGCAATAGAGCCAATAATTAAACCAATGAATGCACCGCCATACAAAAAACTCACTTGGCTACTGTATATTTCTTTAAGGTATTTAGCTTGAGTGCCACCTACCATTTCATCTGTAAATAAGTACTTTAATCCCATTATTGATTTTAGCATGCCGCTAGTGCCAAACGTTATAATGGTTGCAGCGTATAAAAAGAGAATTAAAAATAATCCTGAAGCTGCATCCATGTAAAATTGTACACTCGCTCCCAAAATAATTAACATCCCGATCGCACCGGATATTATCAACAACGCTATTAAATTTTTCATAATGATTTTCCTCGTCCAGTTAACTTCAATTTCGTCAGAAGTTGCTTTCAGTGCTCGAGGAGATAAATTAAAAACAGATGCAATAGCAAGGGTTGATTCAGCGGATGCTTTACCGTTTGATTCTATTCGTTGAATTGTTCTTACCGATAAATCCGTAGCTTTAGCTAGCACCTCTTGTGACCAGCCTTTCTCTCTACGTAATGTTTTTAATTTATTTGTTGAAAGATACAAATTGATCTCCTTAAAACGTTGAAAACAACGAGGGAAATTATGTTCTTCTTTGTTTTTATAGCTAGTTTTATACGACGACACTTTAACGACACAAGATGACATCCCAATAAAATCAGAGGTTTAAGGAAAACTTACTGCTAAAAAACAAAACAGCCACACGATACAAAACACAGCGAAATATTGATATACACTAAACGTTAGAATTAAAACTTGTTAACACAGTTTACTTTGTTCTCGTGTAATACTCTCTAATATGACCGTTACCGCTTCTACCAGCAACACCCATATATTCCCAATAGGTATTATCGCTTTCAAAGTGAAGTTGAGATATTTTTACTTCGCCATTCCTTTCATACTTCAACACGATATTTTTATCCGTACACCCTAAAACATCAATGTTTATACGCTCCTCTTTAGATGGGCGCTTGATTTTCCGCTCACCCATTGAGAGCTCTAATTCAGGCGTAGCAATAATCATTTCAGTGTTACCCTTAAACGTAATAACTTCGTGTCCTTGGGTTTGAACCATAAAAGACCACGCTTTTTTATCTATATTCGCCCAGCGCTTATTAAAGTGCTCAAATTTTTCTAAAGAGGATGACCAAGTCCCTTCTAATAACGGACAAGCAAGTGCAACACTTGGCATCATAAAAGACAAACATATTAATATTTTTTTCATAGTAAATATTTAACACCGTAATATAAGTTAATGAGGAATAGCTAACGCCACTTTAAATGGAAAATGGCAGTTTGCTACACTATTTGAGGAAGCTGTTTGTAATAGTAAATAGCTATAATAACACCGATAACAAAGCTTAACGCATGTCCTGGTTTTGGATAACCTACAGCGCTAAAATCTAAATATAAGGAAGGGAAAAGGGCAAATCCCAAAGCGCCTAAGATCAGATAAACATTCTCAGTTCTTTTCAATGATAATACAAATAAAAAACCAGCTAAACCAAAGGCAGCCTGTGATGCACCAGTGCCCGTGTTCCACGGAGCTGAGCCAAATTGTGTACTAAATACTGTACCTACTGCACCTGCGAGTAACCAAGTAGCAAATGTGTATTTATAGCCTATTTTACGTTCTATGATCATTCCCATAATTAGTATTGATAACACGTTATAAATCATATGCTTTTGATGAACATGAATTAGCTGCGAGGTTAACAATCGCCAAATTTCAAAGTTCTTAATGCCATCTATCGTTAATCCACCATAATTTGCGAGATGAATGATCCTAGACTTTCCAAAAATGGAACCTGTTATTTGGTGTGCTACGTAAAATGAAACACACATAGTGAGAATACAGATTAGGTAGGTAAATATTGGTTTGTGCTTAGCGCTCATACTTCTTCCTGAAGCGAATGCCCATTTATGGACCTTTTTATTAATTTGACATAATACCGATATTAACAAAGGAAACCTACTACTAAAGTCCTAGCTTAAACGACTGATTTACGGAGTCATTTCAACATCTTGTTGTATATTGCGATAACCGCCTTATTTTCTGATTTTACTGCTTGCATAAAAGCAGTTCTACCAAATGCATCTTTATAATCTGCATCAGCGCCATGAAACAATAGTTGCTCAGTTACTTTGGCGTTGTTTAACTCAGCGGCTAAAAGTAACGGAGACTTTTTAAGCACACCTAAAACAATATTGACCTCTGCACCATGTCGCACAAGTTCATCTATTATTTCAGGATTTGTGTTTTGGTATGCCGCAGCGCTTAATGCTGTACCGTTAAAAGTAATATCGCGCTCATTTACGTCTACTCCCCGACTAATAAGAGTAGATATTATATGAGGATTATTTGTCACAGACGCTGCCCACATTAGTACAGGACCGTTATTGTTATTAGGCTGCAGTGCTTCTTCTGGAATTAGATAGACATCATCAATGGTTGCCGATTCCCAAAACTCTTCCGTACTATATTTTTGATGTGGATTACTAATTTTTACGTAAATAAAGAGTACGATTGCCGCAACAAGAACCAAAATTAATTTAGGGTTTATTGTGTTCATGCCTAAGCTCCATTTAACAGTTATGCGCCTTACACCCTACTGTGTGTGCAAGGCAATATCCCGTTTATGTGACAGAAATGACTAAAACAAAAAGGTTAAGTGTACAGAGCACTCAAGCGCTTAATTACGTTAACTTTACCCGGGACTGGCTCTATACCTTTGCCAGTTAACCAATAGGCTTGCATGCCAATAGCTAATGCCGGTTTAATATCCTTATCAAAATTATCACCAACCATAGCAACACTTGCTGAAGGAACAGCTAATTTATCTAGAATGGATTCGAGGAATTCAGGGCTTCCTTTTGAAAAGCCTAAGTTAGCTTTACAAAAATAACCTGATATATATTGGCTTAAACCGACACGTTCAAAAGCACGCTGAATGTCTAATACGGTTGAATCACCAGCGCCTGTAGCAATATATATTTGCGAATGTTTAGATAACACTTGTAGCGTTTTATTAGCGCCATTAACAGCCTCAACATTTTCCCAGTCACACATTTTTCCTGTTACACCAGGAAAGTCGACCATCAAAGTATCGCCCCAATCAAATAAATATACCTGTATCACTAGACCTCCCTGTACATATAAATCCCATAGAAGTGGCTGATTTATAATTGACTAAAATAAATTGTTATACGCTACCTTCTGACTCGATAACTAAGATTCGAGCTTCACCTCTTGGGTGTGCTACATGCTCTGTACCAACAGAGGCATAAAAAATATCGCCCGTATTTAACAAGGTAGATTGTTCAATGCCATTTTCTTTATAAAACATTTCAACAACACCATCTAATACAGCGAAAACTTCTTCGCCATCATTAACGTGCCATTTGTATGGTTTATCTGTCCAATGCAATCGAGTTGTAACCCCGTTCATATTAGAGATATTTAATGCACCCCAAGCTCGAGTGGCTGTAAATTCTTTACTTCTGATTATTTCCACATTACTTCCAGATTAATTGTAAAAGTTAAATAGCGTATAAAGCCCGCAATAATGGGCAAATGTGAATTAGTTAAATTAAGCGAGCAAGTAGCAAACAGTCAACTGCTCTTTGTTTGAGAACTTACTAGGCATTAATTTTCTGTAGTATTTCATGGTAATTTTTACAAAATATTATTTTGTTTTTATGCTCAGAGGTAAAATCCAATATACGAATCATATTATCGTTATCGAATTTTTGATTCCACCAGTACATTTCCATAAATGAGGCTAGTGACTCTTTCTGAAATTGACCCAAAATGAATTTTCGCTTGAGGAAACGTTTAAATATACGCCATTGTCTAAGTAAAACAGGAGGGTTAAGAATAACGATAAGGTCGGCATCACGAAAAGCATCTGCTAACCATTTGTAATAAACCCCTTCAACAATCCACTGCTCTTTAGACAATACACGATTTAACTTTTCTGTTCGATACTCCTCGCTAGAGCGAACATATGCCTTTTCATTTTGATCCCAAAAAACCTTATCGAGATCGTAAGCATTCAAATTTGTTAATGCTTGAAGTTTAGTAGAGCTAAAGGTTTTACCACTACCTGGGCCACCAATGATGTGGATTTTACGATACTGCAAGCGTGACTCCATTATATTACCTATCACCCAGTTATGGCTTAGTGGATAGTTTTCTAAATTTGTATTGGCATACTAGTTATTGTGGCTAATTTTTGTAAAACCACGATCAGGACAGAAAGTGTAATTGTTATCCATATTTTTACGTTCGCCCTTGCCAATAACCCATCGAAAAGTAAGACAGTGATTCTCTCCGTTAAGTTCTATGATTTCAATGCTTGTTGGTGTGCGTGAAGCATAAGTGCGTACTTCACCTTGTTTCCAGTAGCCAAGTGGGAATTTACTGCCTAATCCACTATAAGTTCTCGATCCCCACTGTTTTCGTTTGTCATGAATTCTCACAAGTCCATCTTTTGAATTATTAATTGTAAAGTGCGATTCAACCGCTCCCATGCGTCTGGAGCTGAATG
>Ga0105356_10002194_pt1 | contig 19487 bp, 20 predicted proteins | sample GOMGulsemesocosm_3_FD_83502 | JGI IMG/M metagenome (GOLD analysis project Ga0105356, IMG submission 83502) | Methane-oxidizing microbial communities from mesocosms in the Gulf of Mexico - GOM9D Gulf of Mexico | ecosystem: Environmental > Aquatic > Marine > Cold seeps | place: Gulf of Mexico... | reverse complement strand
TTAAAGGACTACAAGATTCAGTTAGACCACCATAATTCTCAAAGTTTCTTTAAAAAATTAGTGAGCTCAGTCTCTGAGCCACCAAAGAAACCAAAAAGAAGAGATTAATACTTTTATTTTTAGTAATTCTATATATTCTGGTTTGTATAAATGTAGAGTCAGATTATTAAATAGAATTGTTTCATAACAAAAATTATATTTTCCTTCTAAAACACATCCTTGTAAAAAAAATCATTAAAAGAACGGGATAAAAGAGCCTTTTCAATAAGGTGGGTAAGAACGTGGGTAAAAGATAAAAACAAAACACCTCTAACTTATTGACTGTTAGAGGTGTTTATCGTATTACTAGAGGTGTCGAGCGGATTCGAACCGCTGTAGATGGTGTTGCAGACCACTGCCTAGCCACTCGGCCACGACACCCTTTCGGATGGCAAATTTACGCAAATTTCCTTTTTGCGCAAGGTTTTTTTACGCTTTCCTCTTTTTTGATAAAACAATTACCACTTCTTTAACATTACCACCAATTGGTGGATTTATTTTTGCCACACTTACCTTCGCTTTTTTAACTGTAGTAAGTTCATTAAAAATTCGATCTAAAATTCTCTGTGCCACATGTTCTAACAGTTTAGAGCGAATAGCCATCTCTTCTTTTACAATAAAATTTAAGTGTACATAATCTACTGTATCAATTAATTCGTCTGATTCAGCTGATTTTTGTAAATTCGCTTTGATCTCTAAATCAACATTGTATTCAGAACCAATTTTTGCTTCCTCATCTAAACATCCATGATAGGCGTAAAGTTTAATATTGTTTACCTGTATTATTCCCATAACAGCAAAAATAGTTAGAGTATTTGATTTTCAGAAAAAAAAGAAAAAAAATTATTATGCTTAAAAAATCTTTTTCTAAAATTATCCTTGTAGCTTTTATTAGTGCAATGTGCTTTTCATCTTGTATTATTAATGACAACCTTAAAGACACTTCTGTTTTTGTTGATCCCGGAAATGATCCGAATTTTAAAATTATTGTAAACCAAGATACCGGTTTCGAAAATTTTAATAGAAAAGTGATGGTTTTTGACATACCTGTGTATGCATTTAAAAACGTAGAAGATGCAAAGCTTTTACATGCAGCCAATATTTTAGCACAGTATATAGACAACAACGAAGATGGCAACGTAGACAATGTAACAATGCATGCTGCCATGAAAACTAAAAAAGGATTTCTTTTCTTGTGGAAAACAACTGCAGAAAGAGATGAGTTTGTTGTACCAAACGGATATATAGGGCAAGATTTAGGAAGTGATGAAACAAATTTAACTTGGCATGCAAATGGCCATGCTAGTACATTTGATGCTGCTTTAGAAGAAGTTTGGCACATAGTAACAAGTAGCGGATATGAAAAAGCATATCCAACTATTTTTAGCTCTTTGGCTACTTCTGAAATAAGTATTGCGATGGATGTTGCACGTGGCGGAACGTTTCAAAACCCACCAAATCCATACCCTACAAACGCTTGGTATACCTATGCTGATATAACTTGCAATTACGAATGTCAAGTAAGTGAATATTCTTATTGGGTTTTATCCTCTATACTTGGAGCACAAGAAAACAGATTGACAGACATTGAAAATGAATGGAAATTAAATACTGCTGTAAAAATACAAACTACAGATACTAAAGCATGGAGTCTTTTTAACAATCCTACGTATAAATTGCCAACGGTTTTACCAGACGGAAAATACAAACATTAATTTACCCCGTAAAAAAGTCAAAAATATTACTTAAAGCACTTGTATCTGCTTTATAAAACTCTGTATACCTACAACGCCCACAGCTAACGCTTGTGTATTTTTGGTTTTGAATATCAAATATTTTAGACAAGGTTCCTCCTGTTGCTCTTAACTGACCAATATCATAAGTCTTATTACTGCATTTGGGACAGGTGTAATTTAATGGTTTATCGTTCATTTGTTTTTATTTTTTAGTTATCCTTATCTATAAGAAGGAATATTAATGCTTTTGTTACATCAATAATTTTATGGGCTTTATATTTTACGTAATTTTGCCTTCTAATTTCTAGTAGAAAAGAACATGTCTGAAGAAAGTAAATCGCTAAATTTTTTAGAGCAAATTATAGAAGAAGATTTGGCAAACGGAATGCCAAAAGAGAACTTACGTTTTCGTTTTCCTCCAGAACCAAATGGGTATTTGCATATTGGTCATACAAAAGCAATTGGTATTAGCTTTGGTTTAGGTCAAAGATACAACGCACCTGTAAACCTTCGTTTTGACGATACAAATCCTGCAAAAGAAGAGCAGGAATATGTAGATGCTATCAAAAATGACGTAAGGTGGTTAGGGTATCAATGGGAAAATGAGGTATATTCTTCAGATTACTTTCAACAATTATATGATTGGGCAGTTCTATTGATCAAAGATGGAAAAGCGTATGTAGACAATCAGACATCAGAAGAAATGAGAGCTCAAAAAGGGACTCCAACTGAAGTTGGTACTGATAGTCCTAACAGAGATCGAAGTATTGATGAGAATTTAGAATTATTCACCAAAATGAAAAATGGTGAGTTTGATGAAGGTTCTCATGTTTTACGTGCAAAAATAGACATGTCTTCTCCTAATATGTTATTAAGAGATCCATTAATGTATCGTATTTTAAAGAAATCACATCATAGAACAGGTAACGATTGGTGTATTTATCCAATGTACGACTGGACACATGGAGAAAGCGATTATGTAGAGCAAATTTCACATTCATTATGCTCATTAGAATTTAAACCTCACAGAGATTTATATAATTGGTTTAGAGATTGTGTTTTTGAATTTAGTAAATCAGAATATCCTAATCCACCTAAACAACGTGAATTTTCTAGGTTGAACTTAAGCTATACTATTATGAGTAAGCGTAAGTTATTAAAACTAGTTGAAGAAGGTGTTGTAACTGGTTGGGACGATCCAAGAATGCCAACAATTTCTGGGTTAAGAAGACGTGGTTATACGCCAGCTTCTATCCGTAATTTTATTGAAACTGTTGGAGTTTCTAAAAGAGAAAACATTATTGATGTTTCTTTATTAGAATTTAAAATTAGAGAAGACTTAAACAAAACAGCCAATAGAGTGATGGGTGTTTTAGATCCTGTTAAGGTAATCATTGATAATTATCCTGAAGGAGAAGAAGAAATTCTAATTGCAGAAAACAATCCAGAAGATGAAAACGCAGGATCTAGAGAAGTTCCTTTTTCTAGAGAAATTTATATTGAACGTGAAGATTTTAGAGAAGAAGCAAACAAGAAATTTTTTCGTTTAAAATTAGGAAAAGAAGTACGTTTAAAAAACGCTTACTTTATTACTGCTACGAGTTGTGAAAAGGATGAAAATGGAGAAATTACAGTGATTCACTGTACTTATGATCCGTTGACAAAATCGGGTAGCAATACTGAAGAGAGCAAACGTAAAGTAAAGGGTACTTTACATTGGGTTTCTATTAAACACGCTGTAAAAGCAGAGGTAAGAGCATATGATCGTTTGTTTTTAGATGAGGCTCCAGATGGACATAAAGACAAAGATTATATGGAGTTTATCAACCCAAATTCTTTAGAAAAAATTACTGCTTTTGTTGAGCCAAGCTTGCAATCTGCTATAATTGGAGAGCAATTTCAGTTTCAACGTTTGGGATACTTTAATGTTGATGACGATTCAACTAAAGACAGTTTAGTATTTAATAAAACAGTTGGACTTAGAGATAGTTGGGCAAAGAAAGGATAAATCGATATTTTATATAATACATACAAAACCCACTGAAAATTCAGTGGGTTTTTTTATAATGCTCCAACAACAAGTATACCTTGAGTTGAAAGCTCTTTTTCAAATTTCTTAAAAAGCAGTTTGGCAAAGTATACCGCCCATTAACGCTAATGTTATTGTCCAGTAACCGACATTAATTAGTACATATTTAAAACTTTTTCTTTCAAACATTGCATTGGTCCCCATAATTGGTAATGCTATAAATATGCCAACCATTGCACCATGTAAAGCACCATGCCCAAAAGTTCTAAAACGATCTCCGTAGGTTGTCATAAAATCTTGAAAATATGCTAAATCGACTCCAGACAGTGCTGATTCGCCTGATTTCATTAAAGAAGAAGAAACACCAAATTGATGTATCACAACTGTTTGTAATATAAATGCCATTAAAAAACTCAGAACATAACTCAACCCGAAAATCAAGGCCATGTTGGCTCCTTTCATAGAGTCATCAGTAAACCCTACTTCTTTCATCCATGCGTTTTTAAAGAGCATTGGTCCGTACCAGATAAAACCCATTACTAAAGGCATAAGCGCGGCAACCGCAGTAGTCAAAAAATTAAATTCCATAATATTATTTGTTTTGATTCTCTCAAATATAAGGAATAACTTTTTGATTTTAAATTGATTAAAAACAAAAAAGCCAAAAACAAGTTGTTTTTGGCTTTTAAACTATAGGTTGGAATTTATAAAATTTTTAATGATTTCGCAATCGCTTCCAATTCAAAAATAAACTCTCTTTTATTAACTGAAGGAGCATAGGTAAAGCCTTCAACAACAATTAATCGGTTATTCTCTTTATCAACAATTGTATAATTTAAAAATGGTCCAGCCATAAAATCACCTTTCACCTCCCATTTACCACGGGTTTCAAAAGCTTTTTTGTTCGCTACTATTGCGCTCTTGGTTTGCGGTGTATATGCTGCTTCAGTAATCATATACATTCCTTCTTTAGAACCAGGAATATACTTTTTACCAATTATGTTTCTGTTGATTAAAATATTATTTCTTGCATCTAAATCAAATTCTTCAGTCAACGGAACTGAATACACTAAAATATTGTTTCTACCGTCTCCTCTAGCAATACCACTTCGCAAATATTGACGCAACCATAAAAATTCTCCTGTGTCATCTACCGTTCTGAATTCTCTAGGAATTATTAATGACAAACCTAACTTTTTTAGTGTTTTATACTTTGAGATATCAACTCTTCTTTTATTAAAAACATTTTGCAAGGTTTTAATGTCTCCGTCTTTAAATGTTTTTATAACCTCTTTCGCATGTTTTTTAAGCTGTGCAATCAAACCTGCTTCATCTTTAGCAGTAATGCTAATAATAGTTTGAGGAGCTGCATACATATTTTTCTTAATTGTGAACGATTCCTCTGTCGCAATTTGAACAAAAAGTATATTTCTATTTTTATTCATAATAGTTCCAAAACCTTTTGGAGCAACTTGTGAAACAGAAAATGTAGTTTCTGCTTGTGGCAAACCAACTAAAAGTTCTCCTAAAAAATCCCTTAATTCATTACCAACAATCCCTTTCCAGTGCTCACCCGTTGTCACAACAAGTACTTTATTTACTTTTCCTATAGGGCTACTTAACACAAAGGTGTCTTTAGCATCTTTACATGAAGTTAAAAAAAGTACTACTGAAATTATGATCAATCCTTTTTTCATTATTAATATTTTATAGTTAGTTGTATGCCTTCAAATACTATTCCGTTTTTTTATTTTTTAAAAACCTTTAGCGCTATAACCTTCTCGGAAAAACAGTCAATCGTTGGCCAATCTTTAGCTTGTTGCTTCGCAATCGGTTCCATTTTTTAAGTTGACTTACTCTAACACCAAATTTTTTAGAAATCTTTCCTAAATAATCTCCGCTTCTTACTTTATATCGAATGCGTCTATTTAGCTCGAGATACTTTGGTAATGGTTTTTCTCTTTTTGCGTCATCTCTATCTGCCAAAGCATACAGCTCTTTTTCTTTAGACAAAAACTTCATCGTTTTGTTTCTTGGCAATGTAAGCGAGTAGTTTTTTCCTTTTACAAACGGGATGATATCCAACTTATACTCTGGGTTTAAAAACTGAAGCATCTCCATTTCTATTCCAGATGTTTCTGAAATTTGATCCAAAGAAACTGTTCTTTTAACGTGAATCGTATCTGTTGCAAAATGGTATATTGGTGGGTTTTCTGGTGCCAAACCGTGTTCTTTTGCATATTTAAAAAGATACATGGTTGCATAAAATGCCGGAACATATCCCGCTGTCTCTCTTGGTAAATATTGACGAAGGTTCCAATAATTTTGATACCCTCCAGACCGTTTTATTGCTTTAGAAACATTTCCTGGTCCAGAATTATAGGCTGCTAAAGCCAAATCCCAATCACCAAAAATATTGTATAAATCACTTAAGTATTTACAGGCTGCAACTGTTGCTTTTATTGGATCCTGACGCTCATCAACATAAGAATTTACATTCAATTTATATTGCTTTCCCGTCAAATACATAAACTGCCATAAACCTCTAGCTCCAACTCTAGATCTTGCTCTTGGGTCTAAAGTAGATTCAACAATTGCCAAGTATTTCATCTCTAAGGGAACATCAAATTGATCCAAATATTTTTCAAACATTGGAAAATAATACGCTGCTTTTGCCATCAATCTCGGGTAGTACCTTTTACGGTATTTTAAATAAGAATTGATCACATTTTCTAAAATTGGATTGTAAGCAACAAAGAAAGGTGTCGTATCGTCTAAGTGTTTTAAGCGCTCTTTTAAAACATTAGTAGGAATTTTATTATACGGTTTTTTAGTCGCTTCTAAGCCCTTAATTACATAGTTGTAATTCTCTGATAAGGGCGATCTATACTGTGTTTCCAACACTAAACTATCGATCAATGACAAATCATTGTCAGAGAAATAGTTTTTTGTCTGTACTGGTTTTAAAGTGTCTTTTGTGATGCTGTCTAAGGTTGATTGTGCAACCATAGAAACAGAAAATAGAAAAAGAATAAGTGTACTAAAGTATTTCATGCTAAAAATCTAATTCAACCACAATTGGGCAATGATCTGAATGTTTTGCTTCCGGTAAAATATATGCTCTAGAAATTTTCTCTTTTAATGGCTCAGAAACCATTGCATAATCTAAACGCCAACCTTTATTATTTGCTCTAGAATTTGCTCTATAGCTCCACCAAGAAAACTCTTGTTTCCCCTCGTTTAAGTGTCTAAAACTGTCGATAAATCCACTGTTAATAAAACTCCCCATCCAATCACGTTCTATTGGTAAAAACCCCGAAACGCCTTTCATTTTCGGATTGTGAATATCAATTTCTTCATGACAAATATTATAATCACCACAGATTACTAAATTCGGAATTTCCTTCTTCAGTTCATTCAAGTATTCCTGAATTTCCGCCATATAATTCAACTTAAAATTGAGTCTAGCATCGTTGGTTCCAGAAGGTAAATACATGCTCATAACAGAAACATTATCAAAATCTACACGTAGATTTCTACCTTCAAAATCCATAGTTTCAATTCCGGTTCCATACTCAACATGATTCGGTTTTTGTTTACACAAAACAGCTACAGAAGAGTATCCTTTTTTTTGTGCAGAAAACCAATAATGATATGGGTAACCCGCAGCTTCAAACTCAGACAAATCTAACTGTTCTTTGTGTGCTTTGGTTTCTTGAATGCAAATTACATCTGGATTTGCTTGTTGCAACCATTCCATAAAGCCTTTTTTTAATGCAGCTCTAATTCCGTTTACGTTGTATGAGATTATTTTCATTTATGAATTTAAGAAGATTGGTTTTTTTAAGAAGATCCAAGTAATTTGTTTTACTACTCCTGTTTGGGTCTTGATAATTTTTTTTCTTGGTGATAAAACATAAGCAAGCAAACCGCAACCTAATGCTTTAGGTATCAGGTTGTCTGTTTTATAAATCTGATCAAAAATCAACATAAAAATCACAATCAAAAACGGATAAATTAACCAATATGTTTTTTTAAAAATTTCCATTATTGTGTTGTTAAAACTGCATTTCTGGTATTTCTCCATTCACAATTAAAGTTCCTTCTGTAGCATTCTGAATTTCTTCAACACTCACACCAGGAGCTCTTTCTAATAAATGAAAAGCGCCCTCTTTAATTTCTAAAACTGCTAAGTTTGTCACAACCTTCTTTACACAACCAACTCCAGTAAGCGGCAAAGAACATTGTTTTAACAACTTAGATTCACCTTTTTTATTGGTGTGCATCATGGCTACGATAATGTTCTCGGCTGAAGCAACTAAATCCATAGCTCCTCCCATTCCTTTCACCATTCTACCTGGTATTTTCCAATTTGCAATATCACCATTAGCAGCAACTTCCATCGCTCCTAAAACAGTTAATTGAACGTGTTGTCCACGAATCATTGCAAAACTCAATGCAGAATCAAAAAGAGATCCCCCATCTAAAACAGTAACAGTTTGTTTCCCTGCATTTATCAAATCTGCATCTTCTGTTCCTTCTACAGGAAATGGTCCCATTCCTAACAATCCGTTTTCAGATTGAAACTCAACTTCAATTCCTTCAGGAATATAATTGGCAACCAACGTAGGAATACCAATTCCTAAATTTACATACCATTTATCTTGTAATTCTTGTGCAATTCTTTGTGCTATTTCTTCTTTTGTAAGTGCCATTACTTATGATTTTGGAGTTACAGTACGTTGTTCTATTCTCTTTTCATATCCTTCTCCTTGAAAAATTCTTTGGACAAAAATTCCGGGAGTGTGAATTTGATTTGGGTCTAATTCTCCAGCCTCAACCAATTCCTCAACCTCTACAACAGTTGTTTTACCAGCCATTGCCATCATCGGGTTAAAATTACGAGCTGTTCCTTTAAAAATTAAGTTTCCGGCAGTATCTCCTTTCCAAGCTTTTACAAAAGCAAACTCGGCATCAAACGCATGTTCTAATACATACATTTTTCCATTAAACTCTCTCGTCTCTTTTCCTTCAGCCACTTCGGTTCCGTAACCTGCTGGTGTATAAAAAGCCGGAATTCCAGCTCCAGTTGCTCTACAACGCTCTGCTAAAGTTCCTTGCGGAATTAAATCTACATCCAATTCTCCTGATAACATTTGACGCTCAAACTCATCATTTTCTCCAACATAAGAAGAAATCATTTTTTTTATTTGACGTTTTTGTAATAACAATCCTAGTCCAAAATCATCAACACCAGCATTGTTAGAAATACAGGTTAAATCAGAAATACCTAAGGCAACTAATTCTGTAATACAGTTCTCTGGAATTCCACAAAGGCCAAAACCTCCTAACATAAATGTCATTCCGTTTTCAACACCTATTAGCGCTTCTTTTGCGTTTTTTACTACTTTATTTATCATTGTTCTTTTCTTAAAAGTCCGTATCTCCTTTTTCTATTACTGGTTTCTTATCTTTTTCGTCATCTGTCACTTTTGTTTTACCATCACAATCTAATTTGATTGATAATTCTTTCTCTGGCTTTTCAAAATCCTCTATACTGATGTTTAATGTTGGATCTTCATAACATTTTCTCATAAAGATTCCCCATGAAGGTAAAGACATGGTTGCCCCTTGTCCTTTTCCAATACCTTCAAAGTGAATTGCATTGTCTTCTCCACCTGTCCAAACACCTGTTGCTAAATTTGGTACAACTCCCATAAACCAACCATCTGTATGATTTTGAGTAGTTCCTGTTTTTCCTGCAATTGCATTTGTAAATCCATATGGATAACCCGTTATATAGCCTGCATCTGTTCTGGGTCCAGTAGTTCTTAGTCTTATCCCAGATCCTCCTGTGGTAACACCTTTTAATAAATCGATCACTACATAGGCAGATTCTTCACTCATTACCTCTTTGGTTTCTGGTGTAAATTGATCTAAAACTGTTCCGTTTTTATCTTCTATATGTGTAATCATCATTGGTTCTACACGCAATCCTTTGTTTGCAAACATTGCATAAGCACTTACCATTTCATAAAGGGTTAATTCTACAGTTCCTAAAGCAATTGCTGGACCTGATGGAATTCTATTTGTTATTCCTGCTGCTTTCGCTAATCGAATTACGTTTTGTGGACCAACCATGTCAATCATTCTTGCAGACATTGTGTTTACAGATTTTGCCAACGCAACTTTTAAATTCATTGTTCCTTTATATCTAAAAGGGTTTATTCCGTCATTTTTGGGTGTCCATGCTTTCGGAATTCCATATTTACCTTTAGGAATCGTGTACAACGAAATTGGGAATTCATCACAGGGCGATAATTTTAATTGATTAATTGCCGTTGCATATACAAATGGTTTAAATGTTGAACCTACTTGTCTTTTCCCTTGTTTTACATGATCGTATTTAAAGCTTTTGTTGTTAATTCCGCCAACCCAAGCTTTTATATGCCCCGTTTGTGGTTCGATAGAAAGCAATCCAGAATGTAAAAAATATTTATAATATTTGATAGAATCTGCAGGAGTCATAATAGTATCTCTGTCTCCTTTCCACGAAAAGACTTTCATCTTTCTTTTTCTGTTGAATGAAGCCGTAATTTCTTTTTCAGAAACTCCTTTTTTCTTCATTTCTCGCCATCGGTCAGAGTTTTTCATCGCTCTTTTTAAAATCATTTCTATTTGTTCTGGCTCTAAATCATAAAAAGGTGCTGTTTTATTTGCCTTTTGCTCTCTGTTAAAATAGCCCTGTAAATTAGCAATATGTTCCTTTACAGCTTCTTCTGCATATTTTTGCATGCGAGAGTCTATGGTCACATAGACTTTCAATCCATCTCTATAAATATTGTATGGTTTTCCATTTGGTTTCGGATGTGTTTTTACCCACTTCTTTAAATAATCTCGTAAGTGTTCTCTAAAATAAGTAGCATATCCATCACTATGGCTTTCTGGAGTGAAGTTAATTGTTAACGGCAGTTTTTGTAGCGAATCTTTTTCTATATCTGTAATAAACCCATTTTTAGCCAATTGAGAAAACACCACATTTCTTCTATTAAAAGATTTCTTTTTTGAGCGTTCTCTATTTGGATTATACTGCCTTGGGTTTTTTAACATGGCAACCAAAATTGCAGATTCTTCAATTTTTAACTCCATTGGTTCTTTCCCGAAATAAATTCTCGAAGCAGACCTAATTCCAGATGCATTGAACAAAAATCCTTGGGTATTCAAGTACATGGTAATAATTTCGTTCTTGGTATATTGTCTTTCTAACTGAATAGAAACCACCCATTCTTTCAATTTTTGACCAATTCTTTTTATCGCATTCCCAGATGCTCTTTTGGTAAATAGGTTTTTAGCTAATTGTTGAGTAATTGTGCTCGCGCCACCACCTTTTCCAAATTTTGAAATGGCTCTTGCCAAACCTCTAAAATCGATTCCAGCATGTTCAAAAAAACGCTCATCTTCTGTAGCAACTAATGCTTTGACAAGGTTTTCTGGTAAGTCTTTAAATTTAATTGGCTTTCTGTTCTGCACCGCATAAGTACCCAGTGTTTTACCGTCCGCAGATATAATTTCTGTAGCCAAATCACTTTCTGGATTTTCTAACTCTTCAAATGTAGGGAGCGGTCCGAAAACACCCCAAGAGGCCAATAAAAAAAGTAATAAAATAGATGCAAGTCCACCTAAAGTGATGCCCCAAAACCATTTGATATATTTTTTAAAACTTGTCGTTTTTTTCTTTGTCATTTTTAATTTACTTTTTCAATTCTAAAACCAACGTCTGTAATTCCTTTTAATAATTCTATGCCTTTAATTGCTCCGCTTTTTCGCATTGATTGACGGATAGTAACAGCATATTTTCCTGGCATAGGAAATACAACTTGCTCTTTATAAAACAGCTTGTTCTCTTTGATTTCTGTAAGTCCTTTTCCTAAGAACTGCCCAGAAGCATCTGTCATTTCATACTCTAAAGTGTCTATAACTTTCTTGCCGTTTGGGAACACCAGCTCTGTTATTAAAAACAAATTGCTAAAAGCATATTCGTTGTTGTTTCTAATATTAATAAACAGGTTTTTTCTCAAAACTGTATCAGTAACCGTAAAAGGAAACCTTATTTTTTCTGAAGAAATCCACGTTTTATTTGCAACAGAAACATATGAATCATATTCTCTTAATGAGTCACACGAAAAAAAGCATAAAACAATTAGCGCATTTAAAAATAGCTTAGTTCGGTTTACTTTCATTATCATTTTCCTTTCTATTACCTGGCCTGTTTTTATTGTTGTTTCTAGGTTTTGGTTTTCCCTGATTTTCTCTGGGTTGTTGACTGGTGTTTTCAGGTCTTTTTTTAGGTTTAGGCTTTCTTTTTGGCTGTTGCTTATTTAGATTTCCTTCTCCTTTTTTGAGATTTGTTTTTGGGCCTTGTTTCTGATTGTTTCCTTGAACTGGCTTTTCTCCTTGCCTGGGTTTTTGACCTTGATTTGGATTCTTTTTCTTTTGAAAAGGTTTTTTAGCTCTTTGGTTTGGTCCTGCTGATTTTTTCACCTCAGCATTTGCATTACCTCCAACCGGTTTTTTCTTATTTCTATTGTTTTTTCTACGTCCTTTTTTCTGCTTAGGAGCGTCAAAACGTGTTAAACTATCTTGGCCAACAACATTTTCAAAGTTGACTTTTACTGCCTCTTCAACATCAGATTCATAATCTTCTAACGGAGCAGAAGCCTCGTTATTTTTATTCAACTGAATTATTTCAGTTACTTGCTCTAACGTTAACTTAAACCATTTAAAGCTATTGTCCTTATAGGTATACCAAAGCCATTGTTTAAAAATATCCATTTTTACAAAAACGGCCTTTCCGCTTTCTGTATTTAAAACAGTGTCTTGTTTTGGGAATGATTTTAATGCGTCTAAATACGTGTCTAATTCGTAGTTCAAACAACATTTCAACTTTCCACATTGACCTGCTAATTTCAAAGGGTTTAAAGATAATTGTTGATAACGTGCTGCTGCTGTGTTTACTTTTCTAAAATCTGTCAACCAAGTAGAACAACACAATTCTCTACCACAAGAACCAATTCCTCCTAAACGAGCTGCTTCTTGACGCAATCCAACTTGTTTCATTTCTACTCTAATAGAAAATGCGCTTGCCAAATCTCTAATTAGTTGCCTAAAATCGACACGGTCTTCTGCTGTATAGTAAAAAGTTGCTTTGTTTCCATCACCTTGATATTCTACATCAGATAATTTCATTTTTAAACCTAATCGTCCTAAAATTTCACGTCCTCTACGTTGAGTTTCAATTTCTTTATCTCTTACAGATTGCCATATATCAATATCTTTTTGAGATGCTTTTCTGTATATTTTTTTAACGTCTTCACTTTCAGTGGAAACATTTTTCTTCTTCATTTGTACTTTTACCAATTCACCTCCTAAAGAAATGGTTCCAATATCGTGTCCTGGTGAGCTTTCTACAGCAACTACATCTCCCATAGAGAGTTTTAAGTTTTCTGTATTTTTAAAAAAATGCTTTCGTCCGTTTTTAAAACGAATCTCGTAAATGTTAAAAGGAGTTTGTCCACTTGGCAATGTCATATTTGATAACCAATCAAACACTGCTAATTTACTACCGCTACCACAAGATCCGCCTGTTCCGCAATTTCCATTGCTTTTACAGCCGTTAGGTACGCCGTCTTTTTTGGTTGAGCAACTACTACAGCTCATAAAATTCTATATATTTAGAGAAGGTTCTATTGCTTTTCCTTTTCATTGATAATAAATGAAATGACTTTAATTAAGCAAGGATCTTCTTTCGGGTTCTTAATTTATTTCGAAAATCAACAATGGTTGATTAATCTGTAAATATACGGTTTCTCAAAGAATGAAAAAACAAGATAATGAAAGTTCTTATAACTACTTTTATATTTGATTATATACCAAATGTAATTTAAGAGTTTGTTGAATTTAAGGTCAATTTAGAATTCGTGTCGATTGGATTAGAATTCGTACAAAAAGTTGTTTTTTGAGAAAAAAAAAGACCTCAAAATTGAGATCTTTAAAATAATGATTTTTCAATATTTATTTCTTAAAAGTCAATACTTCAGATCTTCCTTTTTTAAAAATCTTATTACTATTTCCTTTTCCTTTTCTCAACTCCTTTTGTTCTTCAAAGGGCAATGCAGCAATTTCTTTACAGTCTTCAGAACAACAAGTATTCATTTTTTCTGAACAAGATTTACATTGAATGAATAATAAATGGCACGCTTGGTTGTCACAATTTACATGTTCATCACAAGCTTCTCCACATTGATGACAATTAGAAACCACATCATCTGTAATACGTTCTGCTCTTCTGTGATCAAACACAAAGTTTTTACCAATAAATTTATTTTCTACGCCTTCATCTTTTACTTGACGTGTGTATTCTATAATTCCGCCTTCTAATTGAAAAACGTTTTTAAATCCTTTGTGTTTGTAATATGCTGATGCTTTTTCGCAACGAATTCCACCAGTACAATACATCAATAAGTTTTTATCTTCTTTATTGTCTTTTAAATCTTCTTCAATAATATCTAAAGAGTCTCTAAAGGTATCTACATCTGGAGTAACAGCACCATCAAAATGACCAATTTCACTTTCGTAGTGATTACGCATATCAACACAAACCGTGTTTGGATCTGCTAACATATCATTGAATTTCTTAGCAGATAAATGCACGCCGATATCGGTAACATCAAACGTATTGTCATTCAATCCATCAGCAACAATTTTGTTTCTAACCTTTACTTTCAGTTTTAAAAACGATTTATTGTCTTGCTCAACAGCTACATTTAAACGGATATCCTTTAAAAAAGAAATCGCATCTAATTGTTCTTTTAGTTGTAAGAAATTTTCTGCAGGAACAGAAATTTGAGCATTGATTCCTTCATTCGCAACATAAGTTCTACCAAGAACGTCTAGTTGATCCCATTCTAGGAATAATTTATCTCTAAAGATTTGTGGATTTTCTATCTGATGATATTGATAGAATGAAATAGTTAAACGATCCTTTCCGGCTTCGTCAATTAATGCAGCGCGTTCTATTGCGCTTAACTTGTTGTACAGTTGCATGCTATACTTTTTTAGTTAAACAATATGTTATAATTGGTTGATAAACAAGTGTGTCTATAAACTCGCTACAAAACTACCACTTTTTAAGAAAATAGCCACAACGAAGCGTTTAATACTTAACATTTGTAATTATTTTGATCTATTTTAAACAAAAAACCAACTTAATGCCATTTAAAAACACAACTGATTGTTATTTTTCATAACCTTTGCACTTTCATTCATACAAAAGAATAAATAATGAGAGTTGCAGTTGTAGGTGCTACCGGAATGGTAGGAAGCGTAATGCTAAAAGTATTAGCAGAAAGAAATTTTCCAATAACAGAATTAATTCCTGTTGCTTCAGAGCGTTCAGTAGGTAAATTAATGACCTATAAAGGAAAGGAATATGCAGTTGTTAATTTAGCTACTGCTATAGCAATGAAACCAGATATTGCTGTCTTTTCTGCAGGTGGTGATACCTCTTTAGAATGGGCTCCAAAATTTGCTGAAGTTGGAACTACTGTTATTGACAATTCTTCTGCATGGAGAATGGATCCTACTAAAAAATTAGTAGTACCCGAAATTAATGGAGATGTATTAACTGCAAGTGATAAAATTATTGCGAATCCTAATTGTTCTACTATTCAGTTGGTAATGGCATTAGCACCCTTGCATAAAAAATACACCATGAAACGTGTTGTAATTTCTACCTACCAATCTGTTTCTGGTACTGGAGTAAAAGCAGTGCAACAACTAGATAACGAAGAGGCTGGAATAGAAGGAGAAAAAGCATATCCTCATCCTATTGGAAGAAATGCATTGCCTCATTGTGATGACTTTTTAGAAAATGGATATACCAAAGAAGAAATGAAATTGGTAAAGGAACCAAAGAAAATTTTACGCGATGATTCTTTTTCTGTAACCGCAACTGCTGTTAGAATTCCTACTGCAGGTGGACATTCTGAAGCTGTAAATGTTCAATTCAAAAATGATTTTGATTTAGCTGATGTTCGTCAAATTTTAAGTGAAACAGACGGAATAGTTGTCCAAGATGACGTAACAAATAACATCTACCCAATGCCAATTACAGCTCATGACAAAGATGAAGTTTTTGTAGGTAGAATTCGTAGAGATGAATCTCAAGAAAACACATTAAACCTCTGGATTGTTTCTGACAACTTACGCAAAGGAGCGGCTACAAACACCATCCAGATAGCTGAATATTTAGTGGCTAATAACTTAATAAAAACTACTGTTTTTGTTTAAGCACTCCGTTTTTCTATATAAACAAAAAAATCCCGAGAAGATTCTCGGGATTTTTTTTATTTCTGCACTTTTAGAACATCATTGATTATTTGCTCTAACTGTGCTTTTGGCAAAGCGCCATTTGCCATTTGCGGCTGCCCTTCCTTTGGGCAAAAAAGCATTGCTGGAATACTTCTAATTCCGAAAGCTGCAGCTAATTCCTGTTCCGCTTCAGTATCTACTTTATAAATTTTGATTTTCTCTCCGTATTCTTCACTTAATTGCTCTAAAGTTGGAGCTAAAGATTTACAGGGTCCACACCAATCTGCATAAAAGTCGATGAACACTGGTACATCACCTTCAAATTTCCACTCTTTATTTTCTTCAAAGTTAAAGACCTTTTCTAAAAAGGTTTCTTTTGTTAAATTTTCTGTCATTTATAATATCTTATTAGTGCAAAGTTAGTCGAATTTTATGAACAAAATTTACAGCTTATCAACCCTTTAAAATCTAATTCATTGTTTTTTAGTATCTTAACAACTCAACTATTAATTAATTAATATTTTTATTATTATGAACACAGTAAACACAGTAGCTAGATACGTATTAGGTCTAGCAATGTTGGTTTTTGGAGCTAACAAATTTTTACATTTTATGCCGAATCCCGAATTGCCAGCAGAAGCCGGTGCTTTTATGGGAGCATTAGATGCAAGTGGTTATATTTTTCCAATATTAGGGGCTGCATATTTAATTGCAGGTCTTTGTTTGGTTTTAAATAAAGCAGTGCCATTTGCTTTACTTGTTTTAGTGCCGATTTCTATCAACATTGTAGCCTTTCATTTAGTATATGCTCCTGCTGGAATCTTATTTGCAGCCATTGTAGCAGTATTAAATATATTGTTAGTTTACGCTAACTGGGATCGATTTAAATCTCTTTTTGAATAAATCAGACTTTCTTTTTTTTGACTTATTTATATAGTCAGAATCATTATTTTAGCCATAGATTACCTTTACTATAATCTATGGTTTTTTTATGCTATCAGTACACACTATTTCTTTTCAATATCAACCAAACAAGCCTATTTTAAAAGACATCAGTTTTCAACTTAAAAAAGGAGAGCATTTATGTGTAATGGGAGAAAGTGGTTGTGGAAAATCTACTCTATTAAAAGCTATTTACGGATTGTTAGATTTGAATGAAGGTTCTATATTCTGGAATAATAAAGAAATATTAGGGCCTAAAGAGCATTTGGTTCCAGGTATGAATTTTATCAAACATGTTGCTCAAGACTTCGATTTAATGCCTTTTATTACCGTTTCTGAAAACATTAAAAAGTTTTTATCTCGTTTTTATCCTAAAGAGTCTCAAAAAAGAACAGAAGAATTACTGGAGGTTATTGAAATGACTGAATTTGCCAACGTAATGGTCAAGACATTGAGTGGCGGTCAGCAACAACGTGTTGCCATTGCTAGAGCATTGGCTAAAGAACCTGAAATTATTTTATTAGATGAACCTTTTAGTCAGATTGATAATTTTAAAAAGAACTCCTTAAGAAGAAAGCTTTTCAATTACTTAAAAGAAAAAGAAATTACTTGTATTGTAGCGACTCATGATGGCGATGATGCCTTGTCTTTTGCTGATAAAATGTTGGTGATTAAAAATAACAAAACCATTGCTTTAGATAAACCAATTGATGTTTATAACAATCCCAAAAGCAAATACATTGCTTCTCTATTTGATGATGTCAATGAGATTGAAATAAATGGCAGAACAGAATTATTGTATCCACATCAAATAAAAATCGTTGATAATTCAGTAAATAAAGCAACCATTTTACAAAACTATTACAAAGGTTCTTATTGGTTAATTAAAGTTGAGTTTAATGAACAAAAACTGTACCTCAAACATTTTATAGAAATTGTAGTTGGCACAAAAGTTTACCTTTCTATAAATACTTAAAACACTTCCTTAATGGTGATATTTCCACCATTAAAAGCAATGGTCTCATTTTCTTCTTTTCCTAATAACAATGTACCTATCGGAGAAGAAACAGAAATTGCAAAATAATTTACCCCTGCAACTGCTAGTTGTCCGGCACTAATACTTAAAAAATAGTTTGCTTTCTCTGTAATTATAATACTTCCTAGACTTGCAGTCTTTGAGGTTTTAGAAACATCAACTTTGGCTAGTGTTTCTTTCATTAAAGCGATTCCATTTAATTGTTGTCCCGCTTTTTCCATTTCTAACTGCAACATGGCACGTCCGGTTTCGTGCTTATCACCAGCAGAACTTTTTGTTTCTGATTGCAACGCTCTTTGATTCGAACTAATGGTATCTTGAACCGTTTGCAAACGTTTATTTACAAACTCTTGACATTGCTTATATAGTTTTTCTTTTCTTTTCATGTTAATTCTGCTAATTCTTTACCCACCAAACTACCAATTGCAACGCCCATTCCTCCTAACCGAACTCCACAAAACACATGGTTTGAAATCGGTTTTACAATGGCTTTTTTCTGATTACCAACGCCCATAATCCCACTCCAAGAACGCTCTATTTCAAAATCAGTATTGGGTAAAATAGTTCCTTTTAAAATGGCTTTTAATGAATTCTGAATAATTTCTGTTTGTCCAAACTCTGAAGTTTCTTCTCCTTTAAAATCTAAATTTCTACCACCACCAAATAAAATCCTATTGTCTATGTTTCTAAAATAATAATAGCCCTTGTCTAAATGAAAAGTTCCTTTAATGTGTAAATTATCAATTGGTTTAGTGATGATTACTTGAGCTCTTGCTGGTTGCACGTTTTCATTTAATAATTGCTTTGCAAAACCATTAGTAGCAATAAATAATTTACTTGTAGAAAACTCTATAATATTCGTTTTTACCAGTACATTTTGTGTGTTCTCTGTAAATGTTTCAACAGTGATATTATTTAGGATCTTAATTCCCGCTTTTTGAACCTTCAATAATAACTGAGTAACCATTTTACCCGTATCAATCTGCCCTTCAAACTGATTTACGATATAGCTTGACTCAATCTTTTCAAAGCCGAAAATATTGGTCGATTCAGAAAATACATTGTCATTAAATATTGGGGCAATCAGTTCGTTTATTTTATCTTTCTGAGAAATACATTCGTTATAAAAAGCAGCATCTTTAAACAATTCAAAACCTTTGTTTTGTTGAAAATTAATTGCAGTATCGCCTAAATTATTTCGTAATAATTGTAACCCTTCCCAACGTTTTTTTACTAAGTTAAAAACCTCCTCTTCAGAATGCGTTTTTAAATCATCTATAAGTTCAGACAAACTGCCAAAACAAGCAAATCCCGCATTTTTAGAACTTGCTCCTTG
>Ga0105356_10002191_pt1 | contig 19498 bp, 16 predicted proteins | sample GOMGulsemesocosm_3_FD_83502 | JGI IMG/M metagenome (GOLD analysis project Ga0105356, IMG submission 83502) | Methane-oxidizing microbial communities from mesocosms in the Gulf of Mexico - GOM9D Gulf of Mexico | ecosystem: Environmental > Aquatic > Marine > Cold seeps | place: Gulf of Mexico... | reverse complement strand
TACTTCTAAAGCTGGTTATAGCCTTGTTTCATCTGCGACTAAAGATGGTATGCGATTAATCTCTGTTGTAATGGGCGCTAAAAGTGCTAGAGCACGTGCCAGTGAAAGTAAGAAAGTCCTTAATTATGGATTTCGCTTTTTTGAAACAGTAACCCCTTATGAAGCAGGTCACGAATTTGCAAGCCAACGTATTTGGTATGGTGAAACTGACGAGGTTAAACTAGGGATAACACAATCAACTCCGTTAACAATTCGCCGTGGTCAAAGTAAAAACCTCAAGGCAAGCTTCGAACTGTCTCAAGAGCTTGAAGCACCACTCGCTAAAGGCGCTGTTGTTGGTAAAGTATTTATACAACTTGATGGTAAAGATATTGCGACTTACCCGTTAGTGACTTTAAATGAAGTTGAACAAGGTGGTTGGTTCAAACGGACAATGGATTATTTCAAGCAAATGATTAATGGCTGGTTTAGCTAAACCATTTCTTGTTGCTTTGAACCCTGCTAAAAACCATATCTTTGATGTGGTTTTTTCGTTTTAACAACTCATTTGTATATCATATAAACAGAAGAAACATCGGATGTGAACATCTTGTCCGATGTTTTAACGCATATCGCTAGCTCAACCTTTGATGATCAGTTACTATAGCTCGAAATTTTAGGTGTGCTTAATCTATGCCACCGATGATGATACGATTTACCTCGCTTACGCGTATTAAGCCGTACATTTCATATTGTATTTTAGGCGACTGAAAATTAGCCTTATGTTTAAGTGTTGGAGATAATTATGGACACTAAGTTTGATGAAATTCTAGAATTCCCGTGTGAATTTGGTTTTCGTATTATGGGTCTGGCAAGTGATGAATTGCCAAAAAAAATCAACGCCGTTCTTGATAAAGAAACCCCAAAGCAATATAAGCAATTGCCTGGCGTTAGAGTAAGCAGTACTGGAAAATACCATTCAATTTCTTACTCCCTAACTGTGTCTAGTAAAGAGCAAATTGAAGGCCTTTATAAAACATTGTCAGAAATCGATATCGTTCGTTACGTTTTATAAGTCCAACTGTTATGACTGATACATTAGCGCAATCAACCCGCCCTATTATCTTTCGGCATCTTGGTCAGCGAGATTACGAAAGAGTATGGCATGCCATGCAGGCTTATACTGATAATAGACACCCAGAATCACTTGATGAGATTTGGTTTGTCGAGCACTCACCTGTGTTTACTCAAGGCCAAGCAGGCAGAGAAGAACACATGTTATTTGCCGGTGATATCCCTGTTGTTAAGGTTGATCGCGGTGGTCAGGTGACTTACCACGGACCCGGTCAACTCGTCGCTTATTTTTTACTGGATATTAAGCGATTAAAGATTGGTGTACGCGAGTTGGTAACACGCATTGAACAAAGTCTCGTTGCGCTCTTAGAGGGATATAATATTCAAGCCTATCCCAAAAAAGACGCCCCTGGGGTTTACGTAGACGAAAAGAAGATCGCATCCCTGGGTTTACGTATTAGACGTGGGTGTTCATTTCATGGTTTAGCGTTAAACGTAAATATGGATTTAGCACCGTTTAAACAGATAAACCCTTGTGGTTATGCAGGATTAGAAATGGTCCAAGTCAGTGATTATTGCGACATATCACAAGTAAATAAAGCGGCAATAGATCTCATGCCAATCATCACTAAGCTGTTAGGGTACAGTGAAGTTGAGCAAATTACAGGATTCAAAAATGACTAAAATTAAACAATCGACACTGGTTGCCGGTGAAAAATTACGTGACGCTGATAAATTAGCCTTCATTCCCGTAAAAATTATTGAGCAAGAGAAAAAAGAAGTGCTTCGCAAGCCCAAATGGCTACGCGTTAAATTACCAAGCAGCACTGCCCGCATTGATGAAATCAAAAGTGCAATGCGCAAACATGATCTTAACTCAGTATGTGAAGAAGCTTCTTGCCCTAACCTTTCTGAATGTTTTAATCATGGCACAGCTACCTTCATGATCCTAGGCGCAATATGTACCCGTCGTTGTCCATTTTGTGATGTAGCTCATGGCCGTCCTTTACCCGTCAATGCACAAGAACCTGAAAAATTGGCCGCCACTATTCGTGATATGAAGCTAAAATATGTGGTTATAACTTCTGTTGACCGTGATGATTTACGTGATGGCGGTGCTCAACACTTTGCAGATTGTGTTAGTGCTATACGTGCACAAGTACCAAGCATTAAAATTGAAATACTCGTTCCAGATTTCAAAGGACGTATTGAAAAAGCGCTGCAAATTTTAAGCACGGCGCCACCAGATGTTCTTAATCACAACCTTGAAACAGCGCCTCGCCTTTATCGCGAAGTTCGTCCAGGGGCTCATTACAAGAATTCACTATTATTGCTTGAGCGCTTTAAAGAAATGCACCCTGAAGTAACCACTAAATCTGGTTTAATGATGGGCCTTGGCGAAACAAACGAAGAAATAGTCGACGTACTTAAAGATCTTCGAGCGCATAACGTAGACATGCTCACGTTAGGCCAATACCTACAACCAAGTAAGCATCATTTACCTGTAGTACGCTACGTACCGCCAAGTGAATTTGATGAACTAGGTGATATTGCCCGCGAGCTTGGTTTTACCCACGCCGCAAGTGGCCCTATGGTTCGTTCAAGTTATCACGCTGATTTACAAGCGGCTGGTAAAGAAATTAAGTAAAACCTTAGTAATACAAAAACGGTAACTTAAGTTGCCGTTTTTTACATAATTGCGCTATATCCCCCTCCGACCAGCTAGACACCCCTATTAAATAACCTCAAATATCGTTATGATGGCATATTCATAAGTTGACATTTTATGTCTTTATTATTTCTTTATATGTTGAGAGTTATATGAAATTTTTACCTAACCTTTTTGCCAATAACGTTCAATGGGCTAAGCAAGTTGAAGAACAAGAACCAGGATTTTTTCAATCATTAAGCGAACAACAAAATCCTGATTACTTATGGATAGGTTGTGCTGATTCCCGTGTTCCTGCCAATGAAATTGTTGGACTTAAACCTGGTGAGCTTTTTGTGCATCGTAATGTTGCAAACTGTGTCGTTCACACCGATTTAAACTGCTTGTCTGTAATTCAATATGCCGTTGAAGTGCTTAAAGTTAAGCATATTATTGTGACCGGACATTATGGCTGTGGCGGTGTAATTTCTTCGATGAACAACGCTAAATTTGGTTTAGTTGATAACTGGTTGCGCCATATTAAAGATGTGCAGCACAAACACCACGTACATCTAAATAACATTGCTGATCCTGTTGCAAAGCAAGAACGCTTGACTGAATTACATGTCATAGAACAGACCATGAATGTTGCCAATACTTCAATCGTGCAAGATGCATGGGCGCGTGGGCAAGACCTTCAATTACATAGCTGGATTTACCGACTCGATGACGGCATGTTGCATGACTTAGGTACCTGCATAAACACAGCGGAAGAAGCGACACCGGTTTACTTGGCGGCTATTGAGAAATTAACTTCTAAATAGATATACAAGAAACTATTTATTGCTACACTGGATATATAAGCTACGTTGATTGATTCAAGGACTGAATCAACGCTTTACCCTTTAGCGACTTAGGATCACGGATGATACGACCTAAAACTCTACTGTTTCTAATATATAGCACCCTCACCTGCCTTTTAATTGTGCTGTCTTCACTCCTTTATATCCATTTAATTTGGCTTGCCCTTCCTATTGCTTTTCTTTTAATACAATCGTTTATTACTTTATGGCTGCCAGGTGAATCATGGATAGAAAATATTTGGCAGCAGGAATCATTGCTTGCAAGAGATATCAATACGCTCACTGTTTCAGCGCTCAATACCGATGATAAAAATTGCCCAACTTTTGAGAATTACCAGCATATTAAAAAGATTCTTGCCAGTCATAAAAAGCGTTTCCCTAATGCGAAAGTAAATAATATTCACACCATGTATGACACAAAAAAACAACCAACTTCCTCACCTCACTCAAAGTGAAATAATTTTTTATTTCGATTTTCATTGTGCAAACAGTTTTTCATTTTCCGACACAAAAATTATCACCATATAAAATACAACATACAATTCAGCCAGTTAAAAACTTGGAATAAATACTGCAAATCTCCTATTACGAAACTAATAGTCGCATCAGTTAATACAGCGTCTGATCTGTTTCTAAATTAACAATTAGGGGATAAGAAGATGGCTAATTTAAATTGTTTTAAAGTTGATGGTATATACGGATTGATTGACCAAGAATTCGATGAATTTATGGCTTTTAGAATTGGTTTTGCCATGGCAGCTTATCTTAACGCCAAAAATATTGTTGTTGGCGGTGATAATCGACTATCTACCCCAGCCTTTCAACGCTCGGTAATTCATGGCCTTCGAAGTGCCAATTGCAATGTCATAAACATTGGCACATGCGGCACACAGGAGTTGCATTTTGCCACCGACCTTAATCAGTGTGATGGCGCAATCATGATTACCGGTAGCCTTGGTGACGAAGGTTATAATGGTATGAAATTAGTCGGCTCACAAAATGTCCCTATTACAAACGATAACGGTCTATTAGATATTAAAAGACTAGCGGACCAATATCAGCCCAATGAAAAACCTAACTTTGGCAGAGTTGTAGATAATAACTATATGGATCAATACCTTCAACTTATGCTAAAAGTTGTGCCTCTGGACAATATTAAGCCATTAAAAATTGTGGTTAACGCTGGCAATGGGACTGCTGGTCCTATCATTAATGCAATAGAGGCACACTTTAATCAGCATATCGTTCCGGTGCAATTTATTAAGCTTAATAACCAACCTGATGGCGATTTTCCATTAGGCATACCCAATCCACAACTTGCCCATCAACAAAAACTGACACAAGAAGCTGTTACTGCTTACCATGCTGATTTAGGGCTGGCTTGGGATATTGAGTTTCAGCAATGCTATTTCTTCGATGCACAGGGAAATTACATTGAATGTAATCATATTGACGCGCTCATCGCTTCTTCAATGTCACAAGCGCCTGGCGAGCAACAAAAAACAAATAGTGCACCTGATCACTATTGTGATTTATTATCAAGTCACAGCGGCATGCTGTCATGGATGAAAATTATTGAGTTAATGTCGATAAATTCGCTAAGCCTTAATCAACTCGCTTGCCAACAAATAGATGCGTACTCTACATATGCTGATATTAATTGTGACTGTTACAATACTGACTTCTTATTTGATACCCTCGAACAAACGTTAGCTCAAGATGCGATAGAAATAGAGCACAATGACGGTCTATCCATGACATTTAATGAATGGTGTTTCAACTTACGTTGGTCCAATACGCAATCTCTTATTAAGCTCAATGTGCAGAGTCAAAGTAATCCACAATTAATGAAACAGCAAACTACGTATTTACTGGACATTATTGAGCATTTACCCGGCCCGGTTTATTCGTAAGCATCGTTTAAGGTTTGTGTATATTTATAGGGCAAGTTATGTTAAAAATATGAATGAATAGATGAAAGCAAGGAGCTGAAATTCATGATTATTTTTCGACAAACCCTTACATTGGTATTAATATTTTTTTCATCATTAGCTTTTTCTAATGTTCAAAAACTACCCTACCATATCTACTTAGATGCTGATTTCACCACGACCAAAGAGTCAGCCTTGTCCATAGAGAAAGGCATAAACACAGCACTTGCTGAACACGATTACGTGTTAAACAACTATCCCTTTAAAGTCATTATAAAAGATCACCGCGGCAACTCTCGGCGCAGCACAAAGCATCTCAAACAATTTATCGCCGATGAGCGTGCATTAGCGGTATTTGGGGGCTTACACTCTCCCGTCTTACTAACCAATAAAAAAACAATCAACAGCCAGAAAATTCTGACCCTAGTGCCATGGGCTGCTGCAGGTCCAATTACTCGTACCGACCAAGCTGAAAATTGGATATTTCGATTATCCATTGATGACAGTAAAGCAGGTAATTACATTGTCACCGAGTCTTTGAAACAAGGGTTTAAACGCCCATTTTTACTGCTTGAAGACACTGGTTGGGGTCGTTCAAACCACAAAACAATGTCTAAAACATTAAAAGCCAATAATATCGCCCTTGCGGGTTCTCAATGGTTTAATTGGGGTATTGATGATAGCCAAGCGCGCATTATTCTTCATTCGATTATTGCATCTAAAGCAGATGTTATTTTTTTCGTCGGTAATGCACCTGAAGGCATTACGTTTTCTAAGCAACTCGCGGCATTGTCCTCAAAAATAGCCGTAAGAAGCCATTGGGGCATAACCGGGGGCGGCTTTTCACGAGCGGTTCAAGCCAATGAACGCGAGGCTATTGATTTACAATTTATTCAGACTAAATTCTCATTTGTCTCTTCACCGCAATCAGCACATTCGCGCCAGGTTTTCTCCCAATTGGCCACTCAAACCGACATCAAGACGCCTGCAGACTTAGCGGCACCGACCGGGTTTATTCATGCGTATGACTTAACAAAGTTACTCATTGCGGCCATCAATCAAGCGACATTAACTGGTGATAGAGACAAAGACCGTCATGCCATACGTGATGCCCTTGAACATTTGAAGCAACCAGTTTCCGGTCTTATTAAACGCTATCACAAACCCTTTTCACCTTATAAAGTACAGACGCCCGATGCCCATGAAGCATTAAATCCTGACGATTACATGATGGGATATTATGATAAATATAATACAATTCATTTAAACGATGAAAAAGTGAAGTAATCTCTTTATATGAATCAAACATCAATATCATTTGCTATGGCAAAGTTTATCTTTGTCAGTTATTTAGCACTTGCCTTAGTCACTACCTTTATTGTCGTTAACCAGGCCGTTAAATCGGTCAATGAACAACAACAGGCGTTTATTACACTTCAAATGCAAACAATTAGCGATAATTATCGTTTGTTCTTAGATAATCATCTCACTATTTTAAATGCACAAAGTAAACGCCCAATTATCGTTCAAACGTTAATGAAAAATAATGATAATGCACAGATTATTGCTGAACACTTAAAACACCTACGCTTTTTAGGTGAAAAATATGATCATAGCCTGCTCGACTTTGACGGCGAGCTCGTTTATTCCACTAATGAAAACCCAGATTTTTCCCATGATGAAGCTACATGGCTTAAAAATTTACTCGAAAATAAAGTCTCTGACTATATTGTTTTAGAGAAAATTGAGAACAATTATTATTGGGTCTTAGCGGCGCCAGTAACCTACAACAATAGTGTAGAGGGAATATTCACCACAACCATTCCTATCGAACGTATTCATCATCAGCATGGTTCGTCGTCAGAGCTGCAAACTTTATCAATCGAGTTAATACATAATCAACAGCCCATCGCTCTATTCGGTCATATAGAAACGGGCATTAAACGTCAGAAACAATGGCCAAAACTTGACCTTATACTGAACTTCACGTTTGATGATACTGCCATTAAATCATCCATTACTGAGCTTATCGTTCAACTCACTCTACTGATTTTATTCGCTATTTTGATTATTACCCTACTAGCCTATTATTTAGGCTACAGATATATTGTAACGCCAATTTCGGCTTTAGCCTTGGCTACGAGTTCTCTCGATGATGGCGATCTGCTTGTTCCGCTTAAGGCTGATTTAAAGATTAAAGAATTATCAAACTTGTTCAACAACTTCAATCATATGAGTAGAAGTATATCCAAGCGTGAACAAGATCTTATATCAAGTAAGCAACTACTGATTCAAAGCCATGAAGATCTTAAAATGAGTGAATCACAGCGAATGCAGTCAGAGAAAATGGCCAGTTTAGGGGTTTTAGTCGCCGGTGTTGCCCATGAGATTAACAATCCAATAGGCTTTGTTAAAAGTAACATTGATACCTTAAAAAGCTACTGGCTCGACATTCAAGACTTGTTATTTCAATTACAATCAGAAGTCACAACACCACAGCAGAAAGAACAACTGAGTGCCCTTTATAAAAAATATGACATCGACTTTTTGCTGGAAGATATTAACCCGCTCATAGACAGCACTACGTCTGGCATTACACGTGTGACGGAAATTATCCAAAGTTTAAAATCCTTTGCCAGAGCCGATGCGCCCGAAAAAGTGCTAGCGGACCTAAATGAAGGGCTCAATGCGACTATTGTGATGGCAAAACACGAACTTAAATATCATTGTAAATTAGACATTGATCTCGCCCCATTGCCCCCTATATTGATGCACCCGAGCAAACTCAACCAAGTCTTTATGAATTTATTAATCAATGCCGGTCAGGCTATTGAACATGACGGCACGATTTCGGTTAAAACATCCATCAAAGAAGAGCATGTCTTAATAACAATCACTGACACCGGCTGTGGAATAGCACCCGATAAGCTTGACCAAATATTTACACCTTTTTATACGTCAAAGCCTATTGGCCAAGGCACAGGGTTAGGTTTATCAATCTGTCATCGGATTATTGCACAGCATAATGGCACGATTAATGTGATTTCGGAGCTCGGCCATGGCAGCAGTTTTACTATTTCATTGCCCATAGAATAAACGCAGTTTAATGCATTACTCTCATTTAAATCCGATGATATTACATCAGTTAGCTTACTTTGTTACGGCCTAAATACACCATGGCAAGATGCTCTATGCGCTGAAATAACTTCACAGGTAATAATTTTAACCAAGCACTAGCAAAGGTTATACAGGTACGATTAGGCTCTTGAACTAAAATTCTGATATCGCATATCAGCGCACGATGAATCAGTTTAACAGCGTCAAAGCGACTTTGTGTTTGCACAGCTCTTCGTGCCATGTAACGCAATTGATAAGCTTTAGCTAATTGATAATATTGTTGGAAAAAAATTGGATCCTTATGGCGATTAAATTTAACGGCTTGCTTCCAATAAGCATATTGTTTTTCAAGGTTAGCCGATAATCCGCCCTCATTAACTCGGTAATAGGTTAATGGCTGCTCAATACCTTCAAATATCCAATCGGTGGAAATGGCAATGCGGGTCCAAAGTTCGATATCTTCCGATTGTCTTAAATGCTCGTTAAAATACATTCTGCGATATTTGTCTTTTCCTTCACCGTAGTACCCTATTTCATCGAGCAATGAACGACGTATTACTGCTGCAGAGCCATTACCAATCGGATTACGGCAAAAGATGTGTTGTTTAGTTATATGCGTCAATTTTGGGTATTGCCCAATACCAAGTAAATTATTTTCTTCATCAACAAAGAGTGACGGACAATAGCTGATGCCCACGCGAGGGTGTGTATTTAAATGTTTCACATGTTTGGATAACTTATCTTTTGCCCAATAATCATCAGCATCAAGCAATGCCACATAAATGCCACGCGCCGCATCTATGCCCGTATTTCTTGCGCCTGATAAGCCGCGATTACGCTGTGAAATAACACGAATACGCGCATCATCAAACTCTTTAACCACCTCAAGTGTATTATCACTGCACCCATCATCAACCAAAATTAATTCAAAATGATGGAAACTTTGACTCAATACAGACCGAATACTTTGTGAAATATACTTATCCACGTTAAACATTGGGATAACGACCGAAACAATAGGAACAGAATTAATATTCATGAGATTTTCTCCTGTTGAAAATGGCGAGATAGTTAGCAGCTTTACTAATTAAACGATGACCAAAATAGATCGTCATGCACCACAATACGCCACTGCAAACCATGACCTGGGCAAACTCCATCGGCTGAGTTGGCGCATAAATAAATAACACCGACAAACTAATGAGCAAACAAATAAAACGTGTCACTATTTCCCGATTGAAATTCGCTTGAGCACGTTCGAAACTACAATAGGTATCGACAATAATTGATGGCAATGCGACTAAGCACATAACGGTGACAACAGGGATCATTGAAAGCCATTTAGCATCAAATAAAATAGGAACATAAAATGGAACTAAACCTGCTTGCACAACAAATAACAACCCGACAGCAAAGGTCACTAAATACACTAAGCGTTGATGCTTAATTATTGTGTTTTCCCTCTGTAGCTTGCAAAGAAATGGATATAGCGCGCTATTGAATACATTACTGAGCGATTGGCTCAACCCTATGCCTGCATTTTTGGCAAAACTGTATAAACCAAATAACTCTGGGGACATAATTTTAGCGGCGATAAAGGTATCGGCATGTACTCGCAATGATTTTAGAAACTCGCTACTAAATAACTGACCAGAGGTTCGCAGCAACGATTTAATGACAGTAGGATTAAAGCCTAACCCATAAGACTTCATTGGTATGAATGAGAAAAGAATAAGCCATAAAAGAGAGAATACTATTTTTCCATAAGCAACGGCCATAAAATCAGCCTGCCACCAAGCAAACAACGCAATAGAAATGTTTTCCATGGAGACACAGATGCCATTTAAAATACTAAATTGACGCATACGATTAGCACGTTGCAGCAAGAATATTTTAATACATACCCAAGGATAAAATAGATAAGTTGCTGCCATCACTTCTAATAGCAGCACCAGGTCTGGATTGTCATACCAAGCGGCAATAGTTTGTGCAATACAGTATTGAACCGTGGCTAACGTTAAGCAAATTCCCCATTGGATAGTAGCGCCATTTTTTGCAAAGGACTCTAAGTCAGCATCGTCGCAGCGAATAATCTGAGAGCCCGTTCCTGCACGTAATGTTAAAGCCAACATTTCATGACAAGCCAAAGCCAGGGTCGCAGTGCCATATGAAATAGGGGTTAATGCGACCGCTAATACTATGATGGTAACAATGCGGGAAATTTTAGCGACTAGCTCTGCGCCTAAGAGCCAAGCTGCATTGGAGAATAATTGCAACACAGGGCGAAATAATTGTTTAACATTATCAACTAACATATCACCCTCACTTAAATTTATTTATCTTAAAATAAACACTTCAAGTTCCATTCCAATATGTAAAAAAAACCTAACTGACTATTTTATATAACTAAATAGTGAATTAGGTTTTAAGTAACATACTGTCACTGCAGGAAAATTGCATATTGCGATTGTTAATCACCGTGCGTTTTGCATTTTAAAAAAATTATTCTGGCTGCATTTCTTGCCATTGTTGAATTTTACGATAAAGCGTTGACGGACTGACTTCAAGCTCACTGGCTGCCTTTACAATATTGCCCTCACACATATCAATAGTATGCTTTATTGCTCGGCGTTCAACCTCGGCCAATGACATAATTTCTCCGTCATTAGGAGCTTGTACAGCCGCAGGTTGTGATTGAGACATCGCTCCGTAATCAATCTCTGGTTCAGCCACAGGGTTAACAATAGTTTGCGGTGTCATACTGCCCTGCCCTTGTAATTGGCTCGATAAAATGGCTTTTGAAATAAGTGGTCCATCAGACATTACAACCGAACTATGAATAACATTTTGCAGTTGACGAACATTACCCGGCCAGGTGTAATTCAAAATTAAGGCCTCAGCATCAGAAGCGAACCCTGCAAAGCCTTTTTCTTCAACATCGCTATAATAGCTTAAAAAGTGCTGGGCTAATTTTAGACTATCTTGCTCTCGTTCCTGTAAAGGAGGTAGGAAAAGAGAAACAACGTTAAGACGATAGAATAAATCCTCTCGTAACTTTTTATCGGCAATCGCTAAATGAGGATTTCTATTTGTGGCACAAATAAAGCGTATGTTGGCATATTCCTCTTTGCCACTGCCAACCTTTTGATATTTCCCATCTTGGATAAAACGTAATAATTTTGCTTGTAAATTAATATCCATTTCACCAATTTCATCTAAAAACAAACTCCCCCCATTGGCCAGAGATGCAGCACCTTCTCTGTTTGATACAGCACCAGAGAAAGCCCCTTTTACATGCCCAAAGATCTCAGATTCCATTAATTCAGAAGGAATTGCAGCACAATTTAGCGCGATAAAAGCTTTTTCACTGCGTTTACTTAACCGATGAATGGCATGGGCAGCAACTTCCTTACCTGAACCACTAGGGCCGGTAATAAAAACAGATGCATGGCTTGGCGCGCATTGTTCAATGGATGAATAAACAAATTGCATAGCGACAGAGTCGCCAATAAATCCTTCAAAACATTCTTTGCGGTACAGCTGGTATTGCTCAATGGTTCGGCGCATTAATGTGCGTTCTGCTAATGCTTGTTGTAGTTGCAATGCTTGCTTAAGCTTGACTATTAAATCGTAGTTATCCCAAGGTTTTTGAAGGTATCCCCAGATATGCCCATCATTAACAGCAGACAGCACCATGTCCATGTCGGCAAAGCCAGTTAGCACAATACGAACCGTTTCAGGGGTAAGCTTTGCTACTTGCTCGAGCAATTGATTCCCATCCATTTCAGGCATTCTCATGTCTGATACAATGACATCTACAGGGGCTTGTTCAATGATTTCTAATGCAATTTTTCCACTTGATGCAGTCAGTATTTCAGCATCTAATTTACGTGAGATACGTTCTAGGGAACGCAGTACAGCAGGTTCATCGTCAACAAATAATATTCTTGGTCCATTTATATTCTGCATAATTCACCTTCTATTACATCCAGTAATACACCTAAACTATTCACAACCGACATCATTTGCCAACAGAAAGATTAGGTAAAAAATTATTCTAACTCGGTTTATTTATTTCACTATCAGTGAGACATTTTGAACAGTAAAATATTGATTAAAAAGTATAGTTAGCCAATAACTAATAATGATTATGTATCAAATTCTTCACGAAAACAAAATATAGTTTCGTGACATTTATGCCTCATAGAATGTGACATAACTGATGATTTGATTGGCGCACAGACAGAAATACTTATGTCATGCACCATCACTTTATCGCGTAGCTCCGCTATTACCTTGATCTACGGCACAGCAAGTACAGCGCAATTACACAGGTCATCGCTTTCAAAAGCCGTCATCTCACCAGCACTTAATCCGGGCACAGGAAATAAACGGACTGTTAAAGGTTTGTTCAATCGATAAGCCATGGTGCCAGTATCTCTCATCAACGCTGCTATTTTATCCGCAGGCGTATCACCTGGAATAGGAACTGTATCCAATCCTATGCCGCATACGGCGCTGTAAGTTAAAAGAGAACGAATATCAAAATCGCCATTCATCGTGCCTCGCGCTAAGCCTGTATCTTCAGTCAATGCCAACATCAGGCCTGAAAAACCAACCAGTTCGACGCCTTTAACAGATTTAAAGACCTTGGTGAGTAACGAAGATGCTTCTACTGTTCCTGCAGCTCCAAAGTATTCGATGCCCATTTCTTCATAAACTTCCACCATGCTAGCGCAGTCTTTTGAGGGTGCTGCCGAACTATCAAACCCAGCGAATTCAAACGGAGCACCAACAGCGTTGTGCTTAACAATTTGCTTAATAATAGTTATATGATGGCCAAGGGATTCACTCATGACGTCATAATAACCCTTAAGTTTTTTACCATGACTTAAAGCATTGTTGGATTGATTAAAAGTTTTGAGTACTTGAACAAGTAAATCTGGTGTTTCAAGACCAATAACAAATTTATTGCCCAATTCTTTTCTGTGATAGCTCGCTGGGAAATAAGGAATTAACGGCTGACAGTTAAAGTTAACTGTGAAATTAAAGTTCCCTTCACCTCTAGGAGTAATGGCACTAATTTTTTGAACTGCTTTTACCGAGTCTTCGATTAGATCGTTATCTAAAACGCCAAACTCATCTAGCCCAACATTGACACATACATTACATAAATCGCCAAACTCTCGAATCAACTCAGGTAGAAGCTCTATTTCGCCCTTAGTTCTAGCTTCACCAATGGCGAACCTAATTCGCATGTCAGCGCTATTAAAGGTCTTTAGTAGCTCACTTAAATCATTTAGATCAGCCCTAGCGGTTTCAATATTCGTTGTATTTAAATATTCGCCAAAAGGATTTGTAACAATCCGAATAGACTGCACGGTATAGTCTTCATCGCTAAATTTATGACTTAGATTAAGGCAAAAATCAGATGCCTCCTTAATCTTCGCACTCCAGTTATTCTTATCAGGGTCTAATGATAAAAATGTAGTGATCGTGCGTATTTTGCAAAGTTCTTTATCTTGATACGTCAATACTTGCTCCTAGCGGCAAACTTTTTAAATTGGCAACAACATGATATAGCTTAAGCTGCGCCTTGTTGTTTCATGATTAAACAATAATTTATTTAGGTTCAATTCTCAATGAGTTAGTTAAATTATGTTGATAGGCTTTTTAGACGTGTAATGAATTCGGGCTCAACATTCTTCTATTTTGGGACATCCATAAATTACCTGTCGCCTCCAAGGGAATTATTATCCTGATTAGAGTTAGTGTTAATTGCTGCCAACTATTCATCTACTATGACAAATCATTCAAATCTCATTCATCATGTAAATACGCCTGATAATCTGGTATGGGCTAGTTATGAGAATAAACAACTAAAATAACTTCATAAGAAACTGCTAAATAAAACTGTCTCATCGAGCAATGCCAGCTTAAAATTGATCACTGCGCTTAGTACGATCATTAATAGTTTGTTTGATTTGAAATAGTGACGATAATAAGCAAAGGAATATGATTAATAACGAAGCTGGTAAGTTAAACTCAGGGCTACCGACAAGTAGTATGACTAAATTGAAGACTAAAAAAACCTGAATTCCACCAGATACATAAAACATTTCCCATTCTTTCCAATATGCAGCATCAATTTGATGCAGGATTAGAAGCGACATTGTTGTTAAATAACTACGTTCCATAATTTCGAAAATTTCCTATATAAACCATACGTTAATCTAACCAGTAATGCATTGATCAAATTTCATCCAAATCTAGTCCACACACCACATCCATAGAAATGTGCCGTAAAATTATATCAAATGAATTATTTAATTTAGGACTATTTAATTTAGGACAGCCAAGAATTTAAATCGTCATTATGTCACTAAGCATTGAAGTCATTTGATTTATCGGATAGTTCACGGGTATTAAATAATAAGAAGTACTGAAGACAAATTGACAAAAAATAAATAGACACACTAAAGACTACAAATTGGTTATTTCAGACAACAACAGGCCGTCATGGTCATTGATGATTTAGAGATTTGCTGTTAGCTATCTTTTTTTAATGTCAACCGACCCCTTTATACCAGCAATCATCATGTTGATTCGCACAATGCCTTAACGACGCTTCATTGCCCGCAAAGTTGCCATACTGACGTCTAAAGTTTCGAATGCTTTCAAGCCACTCTTCTTCATTTAAGCCAAGTGTTTCTATTAATTTTGGTGTTTTGGGGTCGATAAAACCTGATTTTTGTGGGTGAATTGCTCTGCCGCTCCAATCTGCTAAAGCAAGGTAATCTGATAACGGGAAAGCAATGACGTTACTCTCCTGGGTTAATCCAAAAGGTATTAATGCAGGTGGTTGCTTGGTTTGTGAGGAGCCTGATTCTTCGGTGTTACCTTTTTTATCAGTTTGTTTGTAACATTCAATGCGCTCTTGGATAGAAGTAAAGTCACTATGCGCTAAATCTTCACTCATATTGGCTCTAATTGGATTTAAATCCACATACATCATGCAGCTTAATAACGCCGTTTCATCAAGTAATGCCTGTGATTTATACCGCCCTTCCCAATAACGCCCCGTGCAGTTATCTTCTTTGTTCGCTTCTCGTGCGATAGTTTCATTTAAATTTCGCATGAACCAGCTAATATCAAATAAACGCTGACGCCAAAGCTGCACATACTCTTCTACTTTCCTCAATCTAACTTCATCATCAATCTGCCCCTTGCGATACAAGTCGATCAAGGCATTACCGTGATATAAGCGATACCAGCGAGTAATCACCTCATCCATAGACCACTCTTGTGCTTGCTCTCGATTAACGCGAAGCACTAAATGGTAATGGTTACTCATAATAGCGTAGGCTGCAATATCGATAGAGAATACATTGGAAAGCAACTTCACTCTATCAATCAACCATTGCCGACGATGGTCAAAGTTTTTACCTGTAAATTTGTCTTCACCGCACAAGAATGCACGGCGAACACAACGAGAGATAACGTGATAATAAGGCGTAGCGGATAAATCAATTAATTGCTGACGAGCGCGTGTCATAACTTCAGCCTTTAAAAATTAATGATGATTTAGCCTAGACTATGATCCGTTTAACCGCAAAATTCATGATTTTCAGTTTTAATTCTCATGAGGTACAACTCCAGAGTAAGTAATCCTCAATTATTGGTTCTGCGTAAAATGATGTTCAATCACGCCGTACTCATCTATTGAAGCTATTACATCATTTTCAACGCCTAGTGCGTTGAGTTCTAACAGAACTTTTTTGACATTATTGGGTAATTCTAAGTCTAAATATACACGACCGTTCTTACCGGTTTTCAGCTTAGTGAGCAAAGATTTATCTTGCAGTCGGGGGTCATCGTAATCAACAATTTCACTGTTAATCACAGAGACCGATAACATCAAGTTTTCACGTGGGTTACTATTCGCATCCGTCACATAAACGTCAATCACTACAGTTTGGAAATTTGTAAATTTAAAACTTGGTTCTACATATAACTCAGATGAAGACTGCGCCGCAGAGGATAATTTATCAGAACTGGGAGCATAATCTACAACCACCGTTGGTGTTGGGGTCACAATTGGTGTGGGGGTAGACGTTACTGTTGGTGTTGGCGTCGGAGTTGCGGCCGCCGAAGCACTTTCAGAACTGCCACCTCCGCCTCCGCCTCCGCCGCAACTTGCGATAAGCAAAACTAAGGCATTTGCGATGAACAACTTCTTCAGTTTTTCGTGCTGATTCATTAATGTGTTCATAGTCTATCTCCTATTATCAATTGATTAATAAATGTGGTGAGTTCGGCCATTAAAAATATACCACTGCTGCTCCTCAACGCCTGAACTTTCGACCCAGTCTTCATAGGCGGGATAAGCCCATATGATATCTATGTATTCTTGTGGATGGCGCCATTGCGCATCAATTTTAAGAGCCCATGGCAGATTATTTTCATTTTTAAAATAGCGATAATTACCAGGTTCAGAAGTGTCATCTAATTTGCCAAAGCGGGTGATATCAAATAGATCTGTTGGTGCATAATCAGCAAAGTGGATCTCCAAACTTCTGTCGTTAGTCCTGAAAATAAAGAAGTCTAAGCTTGAGTGATTTAATGTGACTAATGACGAGCTTAACTCTACATCTAGTTCAAATGGCACAGCATCAAACTGCGTGCAGTCAACAACTGTATTAAAGTGCTCACATTTGCCACTTTCGCCGGTTTGTGTAAACGTATGGCTGTCTTGCCAGAAAGCTAAAACCGCGTCGGTTTGATACTCTTCTGGTGTTTTAGTAAACTCTTGGCCATCAATAGTTAAGGTTGCCTCTCCAATTTTGCTAGGGTCAACATCCATCATTCGCATAGCAAAACCATTGTGATATGCCGCTCCACGTGCATCAATAAATCCAGTTATTTTGAATCCTGTGATATCTCCATCAGCATTATAAATTGTGCGTAGTTGCTCTCGAATAACTAAGTCATTAAGGTCATAGTCGCCCACATTTGGCCAGTTATCTTCAAATGCCAAGGTCACATAATCATCAGCATTAGGGTAATAGCTGCTAGAAGCACGATTATAGTCATTTGGAAATTCATCAGCATCATCATTAACACCATCGGCATCACTATCATTCACATCTGGAATACTCACTAATGCACTGCTGTTTATTGCACTACCAGGGCTAGCTTTGACACTAAATACAGCATCGTTAAAATCATTGTCTCCCCATGTTCTTGGTAAGTCTTCAAACCCTAAAATAACTTCTGAAAACTCACTGTCATACAACAGAACCAAATGTTGGCGCAACGATGCATCGCTCTCTGGATTAAGGTGTTTCAGCGAATAATAATAAGGTACGGCGGTAGGCTTAACACCTGTGTAATACCAAAAACCATTGGCCGCGATGAAGAATCCAATATGCGTATCTGCCGGAAAGGTACCAAGGCTTAAACGGTGGCCATTAGTTAAGTGTGGGTACGAAAGGTTTGGAAAGACAATAATTTCTTGAACGTCCGCAGGAGTTAGTGGCGGATTGTCGGGGTCAAACGTAAAATAACCAAATGAATTACGATAACCAGCTCCTTCATGAATAAATGTCACAAATACCTCAGCTTCTTCAGACAGGCTTATAGTAGCTCCGGCATCATCAGTCATAAATGCTTCATTTACTTGTGATTCAGGTAATGCATTATTGATACGCGCAAAGAATTCGGCATTATATTCATCATATTTCCATTGAACATCATCGGGCTTACCTGTGCTTTGTTGATATCCAATTGGCCATGACTGCCCAGTTAAAAATGTCCAAATATATTGACCGTCTTCAGTTTCTGTTGAATAAACAACATAACTAAGACCTAGCAATATAGTGGTCAGCAACAATATACGTAAATTCTTCATCACATCACCTCTCAATTTTAAGTTACATAAAAATCTGGGATTGAATTAGTGATAAAGCTATTACTATGCCAACAATTTAACGTGTTGTTTTTAAAGTTTTATTTTTTAAATAGAAGGCAGGAATGTTGAAATATTTGCATCTTGCAATGCAAATCCTCAGTCTATTTTCGGATTCGAAAAAATGAATAATTAAATGATGGGACATTTACTCAAGCTATTTTAATGCCGTGAGGTCATAAATAAAACTGAGAAATCAAATTGAAAAGTTGGATGTTTAGCCGTCTAAAAAAGATGGCTGTCCCCAAATAAAAGGGCTACTTCAGGTTCCATTTTCCAGAGATTATCATGATATAAACACCTACGGTAATAACGCTTAACATAAGAGCAATGATAGGGTTTGTTTTGCCAATAAAAAAAGACATACCAAGTGAACTCGCAAAGCAAATACTTAATGCACCTAGCTTTTTTCGATTAATTTTATTTTGTAAGTTCATCTTTATTCTTTATACCTTGAATTAACTAAAAATTTCTCTAAATGGATATTTGCTATCGGCAAGGAAACAGTCTGATACATCACTAAACTAACCGTAATGCCTCATACATTCAACAGATAATTTAAATATAGTCATAAGGAAAACGACTTAAGAAAAAGTACCAGCATCAAAAATAAAAAAAGCTGGATATAAACCAGCTTTATTCGTTTTTTTAAATAATAACCTGCCGAACTAACATGACAGACTAAGCTAACTCAGCTTGCGCTTCTAACATTACTAACAATTGCGCTTTAAAGTCTGAGCCGAGATTGGCGTCACGTAGACCATATTCAACAAAAGCACTCATGTAACCAAGTTTGCTGCCGCAATCATGAGATTTCCCCGTCATATGAAAGGCTTCAACGGTTTCAGTTTGCATCAATTTAGCAATAGCATCTGTCAGTTGAATTTCATCACCCGCACCGGGTAAAGTTTGCTCCAAG